>SCPN01000560.1_pt1 | contig 58154 bp, 68 predicted proteins | sample 6106831 | NCBI WGS metagenome assembly SCPN01 (sample SAMN10720447, study PRJNA508395) | human gut metagenome | isolation source: Participant 1, 0 month | reverse complement strand
GGAAATGCATGGCACAGAAATGATACAAATGTTCACCTGTATGCATATGCAAATCATACACTGGAAGAAGCAGATCTGTTAAAAGATCAGGGAATTAACCTGTATTCTATCGGTCTGTTCAAGACGATGGCAAATATGCCGCAAGAAGGAAAGAATATTGCAGAATTTTTCAAAATGACTGCGTCTGATATCGCAACATCCGAGGATTATTTTTATCCGGTGTATTCGGTGGATGATCTGGAATTTACGTTTGGAGAGGTCGCAGATGATATTCTGTCTTCGGTAAAGGAGATAACGTTTACCTATAGTGGAGACAGTACAGCCAAATGTTATTATTCGGACAATTATTTTGCAAAGAGTGCCTATAATTATAGTCCGAGTCTGGCAACGATGTCGCTCAGTTTTGCAATGTCGGCATTTGGAAGCAGTGATGGCGGTCAGACGGATTACACCAATAAAAGCAGCAATGCCAGAGCGTTGTTGAAAGAAATGGGATTTGCAGATGAAAATATAGCAGTAAATGACTGGTTTACGAAGAAACCGACGACGGATTCGATTGGCGTTATCATCGGAAATAAACCTGTGAAAGTAAAAGATGAGGAATATACACTGATTGCAGTTGCTGTCAGAGGCGGCGGTTATGAGCAGGAATGGGCAAGCAATTTTACGATTGGTACATCCGGACAGCATCAGGGATTTAATACTGCGAAAAATAATGTTCTTTCTTATCTGAAACAATATATTTCCAAGCAGGGAATTTCCGGACAGGTTAAAATATGGGTCACGGGCATACAGCCGTGCAGCGGCAACAGCGAATCTGGTGAGCGGTGAACTGATAAGGGAATCGCTTTGGAAACGATATCTCGTATCAGAGAAAAGATGTTTATGGTTATTGTTTGAAACGCCGGCAGGTGCATTGAGCGAAGAGGTAAATGGGGATTCAAAGTATGATAATATATTTAATATTATTAATCAGAGTGATCCTGTGCCTTATGTAGCACCGGCAGCCATGGGATTTGGCAGATATGGTATTGATCGATATTTGCCGTCTGCGGAGTCAGAACCGAAAGATTATGCAGATCTGAAAAAGAAAATGCTGGCGGTCTACCAGGCGATGCCAACAACAGAGAAGTATGTTGTAGATGATTTTCAAATGAAAAAAATCTCTGTGGACAATCTGACCTGGAATGCGGTTGGGTTCTTAAAAGATGGGCTGATCGTCAATGATACGAAACATAATTATTCTCAGGGCGTATTTCTGTCAGATTATGTTACAATCTTATCTAAAAAATTTATCGTAAACAGAGAAAATTATGTTGATCGTTATCAGAATGAGATTCGGGAGATTTGTTCCGTAGTTTTTGGTTGTACCGATGAACAGTCAGGACGTCTGACGGATTCGATTGTATCGCAGGTAAAGAGTGAATGGTATAAATTTGTGGGTGCATATATCTGGAATACCGGGATCAATCCATGGGGAACGGAAGAAAAGGCATTGAAAATCGTATCGGGATGGCTCAGGAAAGCACTTCAGGATGCAGGAATCACAGATTATAATGAGCTTGTCATTGATTATGCGGGTGTGAAACTGAGTGATCTGATGCTTGCACTTGTCAGCAATCATCCGAATTATTTTACAACGGCTGTTTTAAATGGAGAAGGACTCGGGGCAGCTCATTATCCGGAACTGTGTTATGCATGGCTGGCATCGATGGACAGCAATTATGTCGGAACAACTGCAAATCGCCTGAACAATGGCGGATTCCGGATCATTCGAATCAACTGTGAGGTTGATGTTAAGGTTTTTGATGCAGAACAAAATAAGATTGCATCGATCATCAATGAGCAGTCGGATGAAACAGGAAGTTATATTGCAGGGGTGGATAACAATGGGCAGAAATATGTTGTCCTTCCGGTGGATGAAACTTTTTATGTGGAAATGACTGCACGTGAAAAAGACAGCGTCAATTACAGCATCAATGAATACAGTGCTCTGGCCGGTGAGTATACGCGAAACATCAATTATTTCAATATTGAGATGGAAAAAGGAGAAGTGGTGGAAGGCGTTCTCCCGGCATACGATAAAGCGGAGCTGGAGAAGGATACTCCGGAAGGTTCCGATGCGGACTACAGACTTTATGATGCAGATGGAAACACAATAAATTCGGATTCGGATTTGTCCGGCGACGATGCAAGAAATGCATATTTTACGGTGGAAGCACTTGTATCTGATGAAAAAGCCGGAGCTGTGATTGGCGGAGGTATTTACCAGTATGGGCAGTTTGCGAAACTTCAGGCAATTCCGGAGGAAGAATATGTTTTCGAAGGATGGGTACAGAAAAGGAATACTGCTTTCAAAGAGAGATTACAGGATACAGATACTGTCTGATGAAAGCATTACTGCGAAGTTTGTGAAAAGCGGACACAAAAGTGGTAAAACTTTCAAAAGACGAAATATGTATACGATGGAAGACAAAAAATCCAGGCGTTATTGTACTTGATGGTGATGGCAACAGAGTATCTTCCGATCATTATACGGTATCGTATCAGGCAGGAAGAAAGAAGGTTGGTCAGTACCATGTAAATGTAAAAATGAAAAATAAATACTGTGGCAGCAAAACACTTTCTTTCAAAATTGTTCCGAAAGCGACGAAGATCACCAAAGTCATCAAAAAGAAGAAGGTACTGAGTATTTCCTGGAAAAAACAGAAAAAGCAGGTGTCAGGATATCAGATTCAGGTATCAACAAGCAGAAAATTCAAATCAAAAAAGACAAAAAATATCAGTGGTATGAAAAAGAACAGTACTACGGTATCCAAGTTAAAATCCAGAAAGAAATATTATATCCGGATCAGAACCTGGAAAAAGAAAAACAGAAAGAAATACTATTCTGCCTGGTCAAAAGTTAAAATCGGTAAGACCAAATAAGAGTATCGGGGAGCCGCAAAAAAACAGCGGCTTCCTTTTTGGATATTTCCGGGGAAAAAGAACCGGTCAGACGGAAAAATTGCGAAAACCCTCGGTTTGACAATGTATTTTTGGTGTAGTATACTTTAAAAACATGAAGAGTAATAGTAGAATAAAATAGGATAATAACAGGCAGGAACATATACGAGGTGAAACAGTGGATAAATACGAATACAACCTTAAGTTAGAAGAAATAACAAAGCTGGCTGATCAGGGATATTATGAAGATGCGGCAGATATTATTGATACGATTGACTGGCGGAGAGTAAGAAATGTCAGAACGCTTTGTATGATCAGCGAAATTTATGAAGAAGTCGGAAGATTGCAGGACAGTAAGGCACTTTTGCTTCGTGCATACCGCAAATCTCAGGCAGTGAGAAGCATTTTGTTCCATTTAACGGAGATTTCCGTAAAACTGCGGGAGTTTGATGATGCAGCGGAATTTTACAGTGAATTTGTTGAAGCAGCACCGCATGACAATTCACGTTATCTTTTGAAATATATGATCTATCGAGGCAGAGGTGCGGCGATCGAGGATCAGATTGAGATTCTGGAAGAATATAATCAGAAAGAATACACGGAAAAATATGCCTATGAGCTTGCAAAACTTTATTATCGTGCCGGACAGAAGGAGAAATGTGTTGATGCTTGCGATGATCTGGTTGTGTGGTTCAGACAGGGCAAATATGTTATCCGTGCACTCGAACTGAAACAGAGGATCAAAGCACTGACACCGGTACAGCAGGCGATTTATGATAACCGCAACGAAGCTACCATGCCAAAAGCGGAAATGGTAGAAAATGTTGCACCGGATCTGGAAAAAGCTATTCTGGAAAATATGCCAGAATCCAGCAAAGAAGTGATCACGGATGATGTGATTTCTGTAACGGAAAAAGAGATCGCACAGAGCGTCGCAGAACATACAGCTGAAAAAGAAGAAAATGATGATTACGGAATCTTTGCAGCATTTTCTGAAAATCAGGAAAAAACCGATCAGGAAGAACAGGATTTCCATAAGGAATTGCCGGTAACGACCCCGGAAAAGACTGTCGATAATGAGAATGCCGCAGAGAAGGCAGCGGATGATGCAGAGGTCGATGAGAAAATTATGGATGACGCAGATTCCGAAGCGGAAAACGTATCAAAAGAAAAGGCAGATGCAGCCGGTCAGGATGCACCGGCAAAAGCGGATAAAAAATATGAATTTAATACAGAAGACCTTCAGGCAGAACTTGCAAAGAGTATGCGGGATATTCTCTCCGGTATTCAGAGAAAACCGGATGAGAGTGACATTATCGAACCGATGAATGATGTGACTGCCGAGGCAGAAGAAGCAGCTGAAGAAGTTCCGGCAGAAGAGATCAAGAGAAACAATATTGATGATATTCTGCTGTCCATGAGCCTTGCACAGAAAGAAGCGGCAATCGCAGCAGTTCTGGGCAAAAAGGTTGAAGCAGAACCACAGCCAGTGAAAGCAGCAGAATCACATGTGGAGGAAGTCGCTGAAGTTGAGCCGGAAACAGAGGTTGAACTGGCTGAGAAAATAGTTGAGGTTGCACCAGAAGTTGAACCACAGGTTGAAGAAGTGGCTGAGGCTGAACCAGAAGAGGCAGCACCGATTGAGAAAGTAATTGAAGAAGTAGCAGAGCCAGAAGAGACACCACAAGTTGAAGAAGTAGTTGAGGCTGAACAGGAAGTAGAAGTGCAGCCGATTGAGGAAGTTGCGGAAGTATCTCAGGCTGAGCCGGAAACAGAAGTGAAAGAGGACGCAGCCGAAGGCACAAGTGCGAAAAAGGCGGCTCTTGGAAATACAAGGGATATTGCAAAAGAGATTGAAGCGGAGCTTGAGAAACAGGCGGCGGAGCTCGAAAAGCAAGAGAAGGAAAAGCAGGCCGAAAAAGAAAAGGAAGAAAAAAAAGAAGCAGCATCTGTAAAGGAAGAGGATGCAGTTCCGACGGATCTGACGGAAGAACAGAAGTATAATTTCTCTTATTTTGCAACGGTGGCAGGGCTGAGTCAGCAGATTGCTTCGGCATTACATATGGTAATGAAGAAGATGAAATCTACAGATCAGACGTCCAGAGTCGGCAATCTGATCATTCTTGGTGCAGAGGGCAGTGGAAAGTCTACGCTCGGTATTCGTTTTGCAAAGACGATCAGTGAAGAAAAAGGCGAGGAATCTGTAAAGATTGCAAAGATTTATGCAGAGGATTTCAATAAAAAGGATATCCCGTCTACGGTTGCCAAGATTGCGGGTGGTACGCTGATCATTGAGGAAGCCGGTGATCTGGATGATGCCGTTGTGGAACAGCTTTCCAAAGCGATGGAGTTCCGTACAGATGCACTTCTTGTGGTTCTGGAAGATGAGAAGAAATATCTGAAAGAGCTGTTTGAGAAGCATCCGGATTTCGCAGAGAAGTTTACAAGCGAGATTGTTATTCCGGTATTTACCAATGATGAACTTGTCGAATTTGGACGTACTTATGCTTACGAGGAAGATTACACGATCGACGAAGAAGCAATCCCGACGCTCTATGATAGAATCAGTGAGCTGCAGGAAGCGGGCAGACCGGTTACTGTGATCGACGTCAAAGAGATTGTGGATGAGGCCATCCGCCAGTCTGAAAAGATCGGATTCCGGAAACTGAGCATGGTTCTCTCCAAGAAGAGATACGATGCGGATGATCGTGTGATCCTCTACGAAAAGGATTTCAGATAGAAAAAGGAGTCTTCTACGACTGAGTTTGAATAAAAAAATGGAGCTCGGAAATCCAGTGTTTATGCGGGTTTCCGGGCTCTTGCTATGTGCTTTGAGTACAGATTGAGTACAAAATGTCAGAGCTGTATCATTTGGTGTATTTTCTGAACAACGTACTTGTAAAGAGGGTCATCATTATTGCACCTAATAATAATTCAATAGACATAGCAATTTGGCTTTCCGGGGAGAAAGGTCTTGCATTGCCTTGCCCTACAGTAATCATGGTGAAGAAACTATAATATAAACTTTGGAAGAAATCTGAAAGAAGAGGAATACATGGTGTATTAAAGATTTGTTTAATATTATATTTTATTTCATCATTTCCAATTTCAGGTATAAAGCCAGTAAACATATAAATGAAACTGAAAAAAATGATAATTAAAGCCATTGAAAGGAGTGCGTTATAGGGTTTCTCTCCATAACCAATTACCCATTCAGATAAATATCCAATAATTTTTGAAGGTTTTTTTCGATTACGGGTCTCAGCTTTTTTTCTTTGATAATAAAAGTTTGCATAGCTGTTGTCTTCTTCTCGAATATGATTTGAGGTCCATATTTGGTCCAATGCAAAATAGGTATCAGCAATCTTATTAGAATTTGAAAATCTAAGTTTTTTACGTTGCATCCACTTTTCAAGTGTAAAATTAGCTCTGTCATAATAAGAAAACGCAGTAACATGACATTGTGCATCAACATGGATGTTATCAATAGACCCCATGAATGATAAATCAAAAGCCTTGGAAGGAGAATAAATGCTTGTGTTATTAAAGGTGGTGCTTCCTGTAAATATGACCTTTTTAAAACTCATTCTGTGGAATATGCAATTAAAAAAAGTAACATCAGAAAATGTGGTTAAATCAATATTTCCAATGCTAAAAAAGAGATTTTTAAAATTGCATTTTTCAAATGTACAATTGTAAAAATCACAAGAACTGAATCCTTGTTTTAGTTCAGATTCCCAAGGAAACTTTTTAGAGGTCATATTGGAAAATTTACAATTTCTGAAAGTACAATTATGGAAACATAGGTTGTCTATTTCAAATGAATCAAAGAAAAAGTTGTTAAATTCAATTCCTTCATAGTATGTATGTGGAGCGATATTAATTACTCTGGTAGGGGAGTTTTTTTAAGAAAAAACCTATTACTATCTCCTATTCGCTTATTTTGATTTTTATCGGAAAAAAGTTGAAAATACTGGTAAGGTATTTTAACAAGTTTAAATAGCCGCTTATGGAAATGTTCATAATGTTCCGTTTGGATTTTGTAAGTTTGATTGAAACATATTTGTGTATATTCATTGTTGTCTTTAAAGAACTCAAAAAAATAATGTTTTGGTTCATCATGTTTATGCAAATATCGAAAACACAAGTAATATAGCCAAACATTCACAATATAAATGAACTCATAAGAATATATTCTAAATCCAAGAAATAGTCGTTTGAAAGAAAAGAGTTTTTTCATATTGAGTACCTTTCTTATGAATTTTATCAGTTGCTATAAGATGCACTAAGCAATATCTGGCTTCTCTGTAATTCCAACTCCACTTTTTCTTTCGTTTCTGCTATCTCATCTATAGCTGCCTGTGTAGCTTCATTTGGATTATCACCAGCGGATTTCAAAGCACTCTGGTAGAGGTAATTCATCTTTTCCCATTTCAATAGGTCATTAAATATCTTATAACTTCTGATATTCAACAAAGTGTCCTGCAAGGACAGTGTATGTGCTTTCCCTCTGGCTGTATATCTGATTTCGAGATAAGAGGAAAGCACCGAATTCAGATGGATAGATACGGTATCGTCCTTTAACATCTTGTCTTCTCCACGCTCTCCGCTGATCTGGAGGATGCCGGAATTGCAAAGAACCATAAGTACGCCCATCAGATCACCGACTGTTTCCAGACGAAGTCCGGCAGTATCACTGCCATTCAAAGCATTATAACTGACACCGAGTGCAGCTGCAATTTTCTCTAACTGAGGAGGTTGTGGCTGCATTTTATTTGTTTCGTATTTTCGGATAGAAACCGGATGGATGCCGGTCAACTCAGCCAGTTTATCTTGCGTGATGCCGATTTGCTTTCTGCAGTATTTGATTTTTTCTCCTATGGTCATTTTTATCGTCCTCCATGTATCAAGATGGCTACATTATAACATGTTTGAAAAAATTTTTCTACTGGCATTTCAAAATGCTTGACAATAGCGATGTCGCTACATATAATGAGAATATAAAATGTAGCGATAACGCTATAAAAAGAAAAGGAGGATGTATATATGGCAGAAAACAACAAGATTTATATTACTGCAAATGAACTCGCATAGAAATGCTGGGTGTTTCTGTAGGTCATGCTTAAGCTGATTCGTAAGCTGAATCAGGAACTGGAAAAAAGGATTTCTGAGTGATTGCAGGCAAAGTTCCCAGACGCTATTTTGAAAAACGCTGGTATGGTTTCAGTGCATAGGAGGTGGTCGAATGAAAGCGGAAAAAGACAAGAAAACAGGAAAATGGTTGATTCAGTATCGTTATACGGATTGGCAGAGGAAACGCCGGAAATCCACTAAAAGAGGTTTTGCGACCCAAAGAGAGGCGGAGGAATGGCTTAGAAATTTCCTTATTACGCAAAAAGCAGACTTTGATATGAAGTTCGAGAATTTTTGGAAGATGTATTATGCAGATATGGAGACACGCCTGCGGGAGCATACCATGAGAACGAAAAAGTATATCGTGGAGCTGAAAATTCTCCCGTATTTCGGGAATAAGCGGGTAAATGACATTACTGCAGCTGACATCCGTCAATGGCAGAATGAATTGATTAAAATAGGGTATTCACCCACTTATCTGAAAACAATCAATAACCAGTTGAGTGCAATCTTTAATTATGCGGTTCGATATTACGATTTGAAAAGTAATCCCTGTGCAAAAGCTGGAAGTATGGGTAAGAGCAAGGCAGAAGAAATGGATTTCTGGACAGGGGAGGAATTTAGGAGGTTTATCGACAGCGTCATGAACAAAAGACTTTCTTATATGGCATTTATGACCTTGTACTGGACGGGGATGCGTTTGGGAGAGCTTCTGGCTCTGAATCCGAAAGATGTAGATTTGGAAAAGAGAACAATTTCTATCACAAAATCTTATCAGCGTCTTGGTAAGAAAGATGTGATCACTCCACCAAAGACACCGAAAAGCAAGAGAGTGATTACCATTCCAGAGTTTCTGGCTGCAGATATCAAAGATTATATGGACAGCTTATATGATTTGCAGGAGAACGACAGGCTGTTTCCCATTACAAAATATTATCTGGAGCATGAAATGCAGCGAGGAATTAAAGAAAGTGGCGTAAAACGGATAAGAGTACACGATTTGAGGCATTCCCATGCAAGTATGTTGATCGAACTGGGATTTTCACCGCTGGAGATTGCGAATCGGCTCGGCCATGAAAAAGTGGAAACTACGCTGAATACCTACTCACATCTTTATCCAAACAAGCAGACAAAACTGGCTGAACGCCAGAATGTTGATTGCTTTTTTTAACACATCAAGTGCATCTTGGGCATCACGTAATTCACGTCTGAGACGGGCAATTTCCTTCTGCTCATCAGATGCATAATTACCAGAACCACGAACAGGAATATCACCTGATTCCCGGAAGTCTTTCAGCCATTTTGTTAATGTGCTGTATCCGATGCCAAGATTTTCTGCACATCCACGTACTCCGAGATCTTTGTGATCCTGATAGTACTGGAGTGCATCAAGTTTAAATTGTTTGTCATGTTGCTTTGCCATATGAGATCCTCCTTCAGCATGCCTCTATTGTATCATGCTTATGTGTATTTGGAATTTCTCATTTTGGCTTGTACTATTTATATTCTAGCACCAAAGTGTGCTGTTTAAGAAGCCCAGGGAAGTGCCAAAACAGATAGAGCAAACGGAAACTGAACACCCAGAGCATGTTGCTGAAAATAGCATAGCAGCAGTCAAGATAACAAAAGAAAAAGGGGCAGAACCGGAACAACCTAAAATGACGAGGCTTGCATCAAAGTATCCGAAACTATTTAAAGTGAATAAAGAACTGGAAGATCAAAACGGTGCAATTCAACAGAAACAAAAACAGCTTTCTGCAAAGAAGAAAGAACTGTCAGAAGTCACGGGATGGTTTAAAGGAAGAAAGAAAAAAGAATTGCAGAAAGAAATTGATGAACTGAAAAGCCAGATCAGAGATATGAAAGATTACCTTCCGAGGATTGTGCAGAAGATCGGTTATAGAAGTGTACAGGAATTTTTAAAAGATTTTAAGGCTTCTCAAACTGAGTATAGCCAGTATCGAACTGCAATAGAAAAATGGAAGAAAGAAACGGGCAAAGAGCCAGTAGCACATGGTATTAGAGCAAAGCTGGCAGAAAAGAAACAAGAAATACAGAATGAACAGAAAAAATAAACCATACCCGTAGTCAGAACAAAGATCGGGGAGCAAGATAGGAGGACAATCATGGAGAAACACATTATGGGAGAAAATGGAATCAGTTATACTTTAGGAGAGTACGGTCTGTATTATCCAGATCTGTACCTATCGGAAGAGACAGAGTATCCGATTGGAAAGTATGGAATGTTGCGAAAGACGTATTTAAAGGAGCATCGGAAAGGGCTGTATCTGGAGCTGGTATTTTCCGGGAAAGTGAATGAGCATTTGCACCAGATCGACGAGGAATGCCATCAGATGATGGAACAGGTTGGTGGAACAGATGAAAGGACAGCAGGGAGTGACAGAAGAATTGAAGATGCAGGATCAGATGGCGTGGGTTAGGAGAATGAATAATATCCGAGCATGTGCTGAGGAGATTGTGGAAAAAGAGATTGTTTATGCGTAGAGTGTAGGGCGGCTTTTTAGCTGCCCTTTATGGTTTTAATTTACAGGAAAAAAACAGAACGCACGTTTGCAAAAGAGCGTTGAAAAAGGTAGTAAGTTATTGTATAATAATAAGAAATAGAAGGCTTGTAGGTAGGTAGAATATGCTAGAAAAAATTATAGAACTTACAAACGAATATATAGAGAGTATGCCGAAAAAAGAACGTAAAAAATACGGACAGTTTTTTACCAGTATGGAAACTGCCCGTTTTATGTCGGGATTATATAACTTCGATGAGAAAACAGGCAAAGTAAGTGTGCTTGATGCAGGGGCTGGCTCAGGTATATTATCATGTGCCTTTATTGAGCGATTGGAAACAATAGATTCTATTCAGGAGATTGAACTTACCTGTTATGAGAATGATGAAAATGTATTGCCATTGTTGAAACGTAATCTGGAATATTGTAAAGAAGAGACAAGAAAAAAACTTACAGTTAATATCGTTGAAGACAATTATATTTTGAGCCAGTATTTGGATTTTAATCATATGTTGGGAGGAAATGCGGAGCCTAAGAAATATGATTTTGTGATTGGAAATCCGCCGTATATGAAAATTCCGAAAGATGCACCAGAAGCTACAGCAATGCCAGAGGTATGTTATGGTGCACCGAATTTATATTTCATTTTTGCGTCTATGGGATTATTTAATTTATGTGAAAATGGAGAGATGGTTTACATCATTCCAAGATCATGGACATCAGGGGCGTATTTTAAACGTTTCCGGGAATATTTTCTGACAGAAGGGAAATTGGAACATATTCATCTTTTTGTCAGCAGAAATAAGGTTTTTGACAAAGAAAGTGTGTTGCAAGAAACAATTATTATTAAAGTAAAAAAGACAAGTGAAAAGCCAGAAACCGTTACGATTACATCATCGAAATCAAATAGTGATTTTGGGGAGCTGACATCATTAACAGTTCCGTATGATCTGGTTGTAGCAGGATCAGATTATTATGTTTATCTTGTGACAGATGAAAATGAAGTGGAAGTATTAAAAAAATTGCATAAATTTGATAAGACACTTCCGGCAATAGGAGTAAAAATGAAAACGGGATTGACCGTAGATTTCCGTAATCGTGATATTTTGAGGGATGAAGCGGAAGAAGGGGCAATACCTTTATTTTATTCACAGCATATAAAGCAAGGAAAGGTAGAATTTCCAATCCAGAAAGAACATGAATATGTGGTGACAGAACAAAAGGGATTAATGCAAGATAACAAGAACTATCTATTTGTAAAGCGATTTACAGCAAAGGAAGAACCACGAAGATTACAGTGTGGAGTATATTTAGCTAAAAGATTTCCGCAGTACCAAAAGATAAGTACACAGAATAAAATTAATTTTGTGGACGGTGTATTAACGGAAATGTCAGAATGCCTGGTGTATGGGTTGTATGTATTATTTAATTCTACACTTTATGACGAATATTATCGTATTTTAAATGGATCTACACAGGTTAATTCAACAGAGATTAATGCAATGCCTGTGCCGGATTTAGAGGATATTCAGGAAATGGGCAGAAAAGTGCTTAAAAGTAAGGATTATTCGGAGGCGAATTGCAATTTGATATTGGAGGGATACTGTGGATAAGAAAATAGAGGAAACAAGAGAATTTCTGCAAACAATAGGTATGCCTAAAGCACAGCAGGCAGATATATGCTGCTATGTGATACTGGCTATGGCAGGAATAAAGCCGGATATGTCATGGAGTGAAGCAACAAATGAGTGGATTCGTATTCATGATATTATTCAGTTTGTTAACATATTTTACGGTATGAGCTATGCAGAAAACAGCAGAGAAACGTTTAGAAAGCAGGCTCTGCACAGATTCAGGACAGCTGCTTTGATAGAGGATAATGGAAAAGCAACTAACAGTCCGAACTATCGCTACAGATTGACGGAAGAAACAATTAAAATACTGAGAACGATGAAAACACCAGCATGGAAAGAATCTATAAAGTGGTTTCTTTATTATCATGAAAAGTTAATTGATTTGTACGCTTCTAAAAAGAAGATGACAATGATGCCAGTAAATATAAATGGTGAAAGCTTTAAATTTTCAACAGGTAAGCATAATGAGCTGCAAAAAGCCATTATCGAGGAATTTGCACCAAGATTTGCACCAAATTCGGAGTGCTTGTACGTTGGCGATACAATAGAAAAAGATCTGGTAAAGAATGTAGAAAAATTAAAAGAACTGGGATTTGAAATTACGCTACATGATAAGATGCCGGACGTTGTGCTGTATCGGGAAGATAAGGATTGGATTTATTTTGTAGAATCGGTAACATCGGTCGGTCCGATGGATCCGAAACGTATATTGGAAATCACAGAGATGACAAAAGATGTTACTGCAGGAAAAATATTTGTAACAGCATTTCTGGATTTCAAGACGTATAAGAAATTTGCTGAAGAACTTGCATGGGAAACAGAGATCTGGATTGCTGAAATGCCAGAGCATATGATACATCTGAATGGCGATAGGTTTATGGGACCGAGATGATAGTGAGAAAAGTGTAAATGAATTGGGTGGTGAACAATATGGCGACAACAGTAAATAATGCATTTGCAGAATTTATATGAAAGAAAAAGTTAATCTTGACCAAGAAAAAACCAAAATAGCTCGTTCAAGTAGGGATAATTTAATTGATAATATAAAGGGATTTAGTGGTGATTCGGATTTCTTTGTGGTATATACAGATAAAATTTTACGCTTTGGTTCGTTTGAACGTCGTACTAAAATAAGACCGATTGATGATATAGATTTGATGTTATGCTTGTCTGGGGAAGGAACACGAACATATATACAATCAGAAGAAGCATTTTATATAAATGGAAGCGATGCTGATTCTAAAAATGGATTAATGACTGACAACACAAATTATCTGAATTCAACAAAAGTGATTAATCGCTTTATCTCTAAATTATCAGATTTGCAAGATTACAGTAAAGCGGAAATGCATAAGAATCATGAAGCGGCGACACTTCAATTAAAATCGTATACATGGAACTTTGATATTGTTCCTTGTTTTTATACAGATACCGGTTTCTATTTGATACCGGATGGTTCGGGAAATTGGAAAAAGACTGATCCAAGGATAGATAATGAACGCATTACAGATATAAATCAAAAACATAATGGGAAATTACTCGAATTGATCAGACTTGCTAAATATTGGAATAATAGAAAAGTTACTATTAGAATTGGTTCCTATTTGTTGGAATGCATGATTCTTCAGAAATATGAAAACAAAGAAGCATCTGAAAACTGGTGGATAGATTTAGAGTTCAGAGATTTGTTAAATTATCTATCTTCAGCTATATTATCAGATGTAGATGATCCTAAAGGAATACAAGGAAATTTGAATTCCTTTTGTTGGGATGACAGATGCAAAATAAGTGATGCTTTAACAAATGCATATAATAAGGCTGTAGAAGCTTCAAATATGGAACTCAATGATAAAAATCAAAAAGGTGCTATTACGAAATGGGGAGAAGTGTTGGGAAATGATTTTCCAGAATATACAGGAGAGTAAGGCACATGAACAAAGGGGAAGAGTAAAAAATGTCAATTAATAGATATTTGGAAGAAACAGCTTCGAAATTGATAATTAAAGGCAATGAAAAAGAATCTATAGATGTGTCTTTAAATACGTTTAAAGATAGGACGAGAGATTATTTTAGCAAGAATGAATCTGTTAATCTAAAAGAAATAAAGGTATTTGGTTCGTATCAACGGGATACGAACCTTCCACAATCAGTTGATTATGGGACAGATGTGGATATTATGCTTGTAATGGATAATGATGGTTCAACTCCTCAAACATATTTGGATAGAGTAAGAAGAGGTGTGGAAGCAAAATATTCAACTTCACAGATACGGCAATCATCGCCTACAGTTGTGCTCCAAATGTTGCATATTAAATTTGAAATTACTCCAGCAATTATGGATAGCGGACTGTATAGAATAAAAAATAATCGCAATGAATGGATATATACATTTTGTGCTACAGATTTTAGCAATCTTACCATAGCAAATAAAAACAACCACTATATGATAAAACCATTACTTAGATTATTAAAGTATTGGAATGTTTCTAAAAACTATAAGGCTTTTAGTTCATATGAATTAGAAAAAATAATGGTTAATTATTATCAGCCAAGTCAATATCAAGGATATGATCTAAAAAAGTATTTATTAACGGGTATGAATGAATTATACAAATTGTCTACATACAATTATCAGAAAGAAAGATTGGACAAGGCAATATATAATATAAAGGAAGCTATAAAAGATGAAGAAAAATATCCTTCATGTGCAATGAGTGAGATTAAAGAAGTAATAGGAGAATTGTGATGTCTAATGGAATTGCGACGAGACAAAATGAAGATAATTCAATTGCTATGTTAGCTGCACAAAGACAATTGTATAGAGATGCAAAGAAATTTAATACTGTTTTAGTGGCATTATCGGTATGGATACCATTCGCATTATCGGTAATTATTTTGCTTATTCCAGAAAACAAAGAGTGGAAATGTATATCATACATATTATCTATAGTTAGTATGATTTTTTCTTTTGTTATTGATAGATACATTGAAGAAAAGAAACAACTAGCAGCGTTTATTCAGCAGAAATTTGATGTATATGTATATACAATGCCTTGGGATAAAAGAATTTTCGGAAAGGATAAAAATATTGATCATGAGATTGCAACTTATTCAAAGAAAATTTTGAAGAATCCGCAGGAAAAGAACAAATTGAAAGATTGGTATACTCCTGGAGTTGATGAAAAAGATATCTTAGATGGAATTTTGGCGTGCCAGAGAGAAAACTTTTGGTGGGATGTTGGTCTTAGAAAAAGGTTCAAATATGCGAGCATAACGTTGATTTCAATTCTATTTGTTGCAATTTTGGCAATGGGATTATGGAAAAAAAAAAAAAAAATGAAGAAATTACAGAGTTATTATGTAGGCTGGCGTTTGTTATTCCGATGATAAAGTGGTTGCTATTAGATACAGTAAAAAAGTTGAATAAAGATATAAGTATATTACAAGAACTTGATGGTGATATTAATAACAATGAAATGAAGACAATGGAGGACTTGCAAGATATTCAGAAAGTGATTTTTCAGCATAGAAAAGGTTGCTACGCTATTCCAGAGATTATATATAATATATTTAAAGATAATGATGAGGATAGAGCTTATAGGGAAGCAAGAATGTAAAACAATACTTGTCAAATATTTTTTGACAGATTATAATGAAATGGCAACAAATTGGCAACAGAAAATCAGCGAGCCAAAATAATATATGCAACAGAAATAAAATAACGGCAAAAAAGATATAAAACTTAAACAAATATATTTAAGAACATCTTTGGATTTGCCGAGTTTGAATAATCTACACAATCATAAGATACCAGTATTTATGCGGGTTACAAGCAAATTTGCGGGAGTGTAAAATAAAGTGTGTAAGTTGAGAAAATAAAATTTCAAAGCTTACGCACTTTGTTTGTTATACAGAGTGTGTTAAGATAGCAGGAAAGGATGAAAAATATGAAAACGGGGGATTCTGATGGAAGAATTCAGAGCTTTAAACGATGAAATGGAGATGTTTGTCAAGGATACTTTGATGAGTTAATTTGCAAAAGTATTATTGCACAATATTCCAAGGACAACCCGCTTTATGTTCTGTGTGATCCGTCCCGTTATCCATATTCTTATAATGAAAATGGTGAGATGAAGGGGATTATCCCGGATTACTTCCGGAAAATTGCAGACTATGCCGGGATTTCCTATGAGTTTCTTACACCTGCCACCAGAGATGAGTATATTGCTTATCAGAAAAATAAGGAAGCCACAGATATGAGTATCGATGCACGCCTGGAAACAGATAACTATGCTGAGACGAAAAAATGGGGGCTTACTGCACCTTTCATTACAATGCAGCTGGCAAGGGTGACACGGCGTGACTTTGATGGAGAAATCAATGTTGTTACTACGGTTGACCAGACAGCATCAAATTCAATTGCAGATGCAATGGCACCCGGTGCAGAAAAGCTGATGTGCAGTACCCGGCAGGAAATGATGGAAGCTGTCCATAAGGGTAAAGCCGATGCTGCCTTCGTCTACTATTACATGGCACAGGCGTTTGTGAATAGTGACACTACGGGCACCATGACATATACGCTGCTGGAACAGCCTACATTCACCTACCGCATGGTAGTTTCGTCAACAGAGAACCATGCACTGGCTGGTATTCTGACGAAAGCAATGTATGCCATGCCCCAAAATCTTGTCGAAGATCTAGCAGCACAGTATACCACATGCAAAGCAGCAGAGCTGACATTTGTTGACTGGATCCGTCTGCATCCCATTAAAGTTTCGTCATTCTTCTTATTTTCGGATGGCTGCTGACTACTATGGCTGTGATAGCAATGCGTCTCAGTGCAAGAAAAAAAACTCAGAAGGCAGCCCAGGAGAAGGCTGAGGAAATGGCGGAACTGGCAGAGCATGCACAGGCTGCAAACAAGGCAAAAACAACATTTCTGTCACATATGTCCCATGATTTTGGGATATATCGAAATAAGAAGTATGTTGTATCAGTGGGAGATATTATAGATGAGAAAAAATAATTTCATGAATAAAATTATAAAGCTAAAAGGAAGTATATTGGCAGGGATAATACAAATTTTTGCCTGTCTTATTGTATATAAATTTAATATTCCAAATCCGAATATTGTGTTATTTGTTGTGCTTTCAGCGTCAATAGTACAATCCGGGTATTTGGCAGGGATAATAAGTGGTGTTATTGCTGTTTTATATTCAGCATTCTTTTTTTCCACAGATCACAGTTGGATCTTTTATACGCCGATTAATCGTGACAAGCTGTGCGTGATTGTGTTGGGAGTTATTTCTAATATTATTCTTGTCGGAAATTTACAAGAAGCAAATAGACAGGCAGAGCATAAGATTGCCAAACTTGAATCAGAGAAAAAACAAAAGAAGAAAGAGCTTGAGCAGCAGGATGAGCTGCATAAAGCATTAATTGCAGCAGACACTGCGAATCGGGCAAAATCTACATTTCTTCTTAATATGAGTCATGACATTCGCACACCACTCAATGGAATCATGGGTCTGCTAAAGATCAATATGGCACACAGTGATGATGAGGAACTTGTACGTGAAAATTACAAAGAAATGGAAAAGGCGGCAAACCATCTGTTATCTCTGATTAATGATGTCCTATAAATGAGTAAATTGGAGGATGGCAGGGAAGAATTATCATCAGAATTAGTCTGTTTACCTGATGTTTTCTATGATATGAAAGCTATTATAGATGGAAGTGCTCTGGATAAGGGAATTTCAGTGGATTTTTCAGAAGATAGTATTTGGGTACATCCGTACGTTATAACGAATCCGCTGTATTTGCGACAAATATTTTTGAATATATATGGAAACAGCATTAAATTTACAAATTTTGGTGGGAAAATTTCGACAAAACAGGAATGTATAGAAGAAAAGGATAATGTAATTACCTATCGATGGATAATTTCTGATACAGGAATTGGCATGAGCGAAGAATTTCTGAAACATATTTTTGAACCGTTTGCACAAGAAAGAGCTGATGCCCGGAGCAATTATCATGGAACCGGACTTGGCATGGCTATTGTGAAAAAAATGATTGATAAAATGGGAGGCACGATTTCTGTTACCAGCGAAGTGGGAAAGGGATCCACTTTTGTAGTTGAATTGCCTTTTGAGATGGGAGCTGCACCAGAAAAATCTAAGAAAGAAGAGGCGGATAAAGAGAATAGCATTCACGGTTTAAATCTCATGTTAGTAGAGGATAATGAGTTGAATGCCGAGGTTGCAGAAATACTTTTAGAAGATGAAGGTGCAATAATTACAATGGTTAATGATGGACAGCAGGCTGTCGAATTATTTAATAATAATCCGGGTGGGTATTACGGATGCAATCACTTATGGATATTATGATGCCGGTAATGGATGGATTGACAGCGACTAAAGCAATCCGGGCATTAAATCGAGCAGATGCAGGAATAATTCCGATTATTGCAATGACCGCCAATGCTTTTGCAGAAGATGTACAAAGATGTTTAGATGCAGGAATGAACGCACATTTAGCTAAACCTTTGGATATTGAAAAAGTGAAAAAAACGATTTGTGAACATACAATTGAAATAAGGCTACCGCAATCCCACTGGCTTTAGACGGTGGGTTAAGGTAGCCAAAAATCAGAAATTATAGTATACTCATGGCATGGGAACCTGGAGATCTAAAAACAGACACAAATACTTATTACAATATCACATTATTTTCGTCTGCAAATATAGGAAGAAATTACTGGTTTCGAGGCAGATATCAGATGATATAAAGCAGTTTTCATATGAGATATGCCAAAGACACAGTGTTATTATCAGATATATGGAAACAGATAAAGACCATATTCATTACATGATAGAGACAGAACCGACAATGTCTATTAGTAAGATTGTAAACCTGATGAAGAGCTATACAACATACCATATATGGAAAAGATATCCCCAATATTTACGAAAACAATTCTGAAAGAACATACCTTTGGAGAGATGGATATTTTGCATGCAGTGTAGGAAATGTATCAGAGGAAATGCTGAAAAAGTATATAGAAAATCAAGGTTAAGGAGGCGGCAGTGGATGTTAAAGGCATATAAATACAGAATATATCCTAATAATGAGCAGAAAATACAGATTGCAAAACATTTATTGCTGCTGTTTTGTATATAATCAGACACTGGCATACCGGAAAGAAAATATGAAAAGAGAAAAATCAGTTAGTAAAACTGACTGTAACAATTATTGCAACAGACAATGAAAGAAAGAGTATGAATGGCTGAAAGAAGTGGATAAATTTGCTCTGACAAATGCGATTTACAACATGGATGCTGCATACCAGAAGTTTTTCAAGGAACACGCAGGTTATCCGAAGTTTAAGAGTAAACACGATAACCATAAGTCATATACAACAAATTTTACGAATGGCAATATAACAGTAGATTTCGGGTGCAATAGAGTAAAACTGCCTAAATTAAAAGGAATAAAAGCAAAACTGCATAGAAATTTTATCGGACAGATAAAATCGGCAACGATATCACAAGTTCCGAGTGGAAAATATTATGTATCAATTTTAGTGGAAACAGAACACGTGGAACTGCCACATATAAATCAAAATACAGGAATAGATTTAGGTATTAAGGAGTTATGTATTACTTCAGCTGGAAAGAAATACGAAAATCCAAAAATCATCAGAAAATACGAAAAGAAACTGGTGAAACTGCAAAGGCAGTTAGCCCATAAAGAGAAACAAAGTCAAAATTACTGCAAAACAAAGAAAAAGATAGCATTATGCCATGAAAAAATAACAAATACCAGAAAAGATTATCTGCACAAGATGTCGCATGAGATTATCAGCGAAAACCAAGTGATAGTTTCGGAAGATTTGCAGATAAAAAACATGGTAAAAAATCACCGTTTGGCAAAGTCTATAAGTGATGTATCATGGTATGAGCTGACAAGACAGTTAGAATATAAGGCAAAGTGGAATGGCAGGAAATATGTCAAAATAGATACATTCTATGCCAGTAGTCAGCTGTGTTCAGCCTGCGGATACCAAAATACAGAGACAAAAAATCTATCAGTAAGGGAATGGACATGTCCTGTCTGTAGAACAAATCATGACAGGGATATCAACGCAGCAAAGAAATATACTGGAAGAAGGATTAAGACAAATAGCATAAAAATAACAATAACAATATAGGGCAGGGACTGTCCGAATTAACGCCTGTGGAGATAGTAGGTTATGCAGGTCTGCAGAAGCTGAAGCCCATTGGCTTTATAAAAATGTTGTGGGTATTGAACATTAATGAATGTAAAATTAAAATCTGAAGCAAGCAAGCGACTGTAGCCTGGAGGGTGGGAGAAAGATGAAGAAGTGCAAATTAGTACAGAATATAAGAAATTTCAAATTTTGTTACTTTATATTTTGTACAATGATATGCTTGGTTGTTTTTCCTGTTTCCACATCTGCCAAAGAAAACTCTGATCATGTTATCCGGGTAGGATCTTTTGAGGAAACTTATAATGTAGTCAATGAAAAGGGAGAAAGAAGCGGCTATGGTTATGAGTATCTTCAAGATATTGCAGGTTATGCAGGATGGACATAAATACATAACAAGTGATTGGAAAACTGCTTTACACAGTTGGAAAATGGAGATTGATATTCTTGGTATGCTTTCTATACAGACGAACGTGCTGAAAATATGCTTTTCCGATATGCCTATGGGGAAGAGAAATATTACATCTATACGGATGCATCAAATATGGATCTTACAGCAGGAAATTTGGATTCTTTTGAGGGAAAAAATATTGGTGTATTTAAAGGTCTTATATTGGAGGATATGCTTAATGAATGGGAATCAAAATATGGTCTGTATACGAAGCATATCAATGTTTCTACTACACAGAAATTATGGATAAACTGTCGAAACATGAAATTGACTGCTTCGTTTCGGTAGAAGAACCCCGTTGGGAAGAATCGGAGATTTCGCCGATTACAAGTATTGGAGAGACAGAAATCTATTTCGCTATAAATCCAAACGTCCGATATCAAAAAGCACTGGATAGTGCTATGCACAGAATCAAGGATGACAATCCATTTTACACTGATGATCTCTACAGGCGTTATCTTTCTGCACAGAGCCTCGTTTCTTTCAAAAGAAGAAAGGGAGTGGATCGGGCATGGAGCAATCCGGATAGGGTATCTGAATCAGGATGGAGGTATCAGCAGTGTAGATCCATCAACAGGCAAACTGACAGGTGTTATCACACAATGTGGATCTTGCAGAAAATTGTCTGCAAGGTCAGACTCTGGAATTTGAATTAAATGGATATGAGACAAGAAGTGAACTGCTTCAGGCATTGCAGGATGGGAAAATAGACCTGATTTTTCATGCAAAACCAGAATCCATACTTTGCAGAAACAAATGGATTTGCTTTGTCGGATACGCTATTGACTCAATATGGCAGCAATTACGGCAAAGGATTCTTTTGATGAAAATAAAGAGAATATAGTTGCCGTTGAAAAAGATAATTTTGTATTGAAAGCATATCTTTCATACAATTATCCGCAATGGGAGGTTGTGGAATATGAAACATCAGATGCAGCAGTAAAAGCAATGCAGAAAGGGGAGACGGATTGTATTGTAAGCAATTCAGGCACTGTTTCAGACTATTTGAAAAATAATAAGCTTCATAGCGCTTTTCTGACAAAAGAAGCTGATGTTTCATTTGCTGTTCAGCAGGGAGAACCGGTTCTTTTGTCTATTCTGAATAAAACACTGACATCTATGCCTATAACTCAATTTTTCAGGTGCAGTAGTTTCGTATAATGCTTCTTTACGAAAAGTTACAGCGAAGGATTTTATTCAGGACAATTTACTGGCTGTCTCACTCATAGTTGGAATCTCTATTGGGTTGTCCTGTGTATCATTCTTGATTCTTTGAAAAAATCAAAACGTGCGGAGGAAAGATCCAAGAAATCTGCTGAGCAGGCATTGAAGCTGAATCAGGAGCTTGAAGAAAAACAGCAGGAATTACAAAATGCACTTGTAGAAGCACAGAGTGCCAATAAGGCTAAGACTTCCTTTTTAAATAACATGTCTCATGACATCAGGACACCGATCAATGGAATTATGGGCATGCTTACAATTCTTGAAAAAAGCGGAAATGATGGTGAGCGGGCAAAAGATTGCCTGAATAAAATAAAGGAGTCTTCGAAACTGCTATTATCATTGGTAAATGATGTTTTGATATGGCAAAGTTAGAATCGGATACCGTGGTTTTTAGTGATGAATCCATCAATCTGGATCAGGTATGTCAAGAAATCTCGGAGTCGCTATACTTTCAGGCAGAAGAAAAAGGACTTCATGTTATAGGAGAACATGATGATTACAGTGGTATATATGTTTGGAGCAATGCAGTTCATCTGAAAAATATTGATGAATCTGTTTTACAAACAGTATGGAAGTACAATAAGGTGAATGGTTTTATTTACATGAGCATGAGAACGATTGAAAGATCAGAAGATCACATGACATGAATTTAAAATAAAAGATAATGGAATTGGAATGTCAGAAGAATTTATAAAAAATGAATTGTTTACTCCATTTGTACAGGCAGATAATTCCCCACGTTCCAATTATAATGGGACAGGTCTGGGAATGCCTATTGTGAAACAACTTGTAGAAAAGATGGGCGGAACCATAACAGTTGAAAGTAAGCTGGGTGAAGGAAGCTGTTTTACTGTAGTACTTCCATTTGAAATTGATACGAATGCACGGCCAGAAGAAAAAGAAGATTTTGATGCAGATATATCAGATATCCGGGTATTGCTGGTTGAAGATAATGAGCTGAATGTGGAAATAGCAGAATTTATGCTGACGGAAAATGGAGCTAAAGTAGAAACAGTGAACAATGGGTTAGAAGCTGTTCAGCATTTTGAAGCTTCCGAACCGGGAACATACGATGTTATTTTAATGGATGTTATGATGCCGGTGATGGATGGTCTTACTGCTGCAAGAACAATAAGAGACCTGGAACGGCAAGATGCAAAAACAATCCCTATCATTGCTATGACTGCAAATGCATTCAGGGAAGATGCCGAAAGGTGTATGGAAGCAGGAATGAACGCACATCTTGCAAAGCCGTTGGATGATGAAAAAATTAAGCAGACCATAAGAGAAGAGTTGAGAAAGCAAAATGCCTGTCATGAATGATTTATGAAGCAACTGCAGTCTGTGGCTGCGTTGGCTTTTATAGCCGTGCTGATTGCTCTGCTTCTTATTCTGACTGTAATGGTACATATGAGGAACAGAAAACTGAAACGTACGCTGGAAGAACAGATGGCAGAAAGGCGGATTCTGGACAAGATATGTGCAGATTTTACGGCTGTCTATTATGTTGAATTAAATACCGGTTCCTTTGAATTCTGCGGAGAAAAATTATAAAAAGATTCAGACAGAAAGCCCTTTTGGAGAATAATATTTCTTCAAAAGGATTTTTGATATATATGGATAATTCCTGATGAAAATCTTTGTTAAACCATGTATAATAGGATTTGTGGATAATAAAAAATAAAAATGGATGAGGAATGAAAATGGAGGGAAATTTAACAAAAGATCCTATTCTAAAAACGCTGACGAAACTTGCGGTTCCGATCATGGCGTCATCGTTTCTGGGGACTTTGTACAACATCACGGACATGGCCTGGATTGGTCTGCTTGGTTCAAAGGCAGTTGCAGGTGTAGGTGTTGGAGGTATGTTTACCTGGCTTTCGCAGGGACTTGCAGCTATGGCTAGAATGGGTGGACAGGTGCATGTGGCACAGTGTATCGGACGTGGAGACAGAGAAAGGGCACACGGATTTGCACAGGCGGCAGTACAGCTTGCTGCATTTATGGGAATGGCATATGGAATTCTTTCGCTGCTTTTTACCAGACAGATGGTAGGATTTTTTCAGCTTGCAGATGCACAGGCTCATGCGGCGGCAATGTCATATACGAAGATTGCCTGTGGGCTGATCGTATTTTCTTTTATGACGCTGACACTGACTGGACTTTATACGGCACAGGGAGATTCAAAGACACCTTTTATAGCGAATCTTGTCGGCCTGGCCACAAATATGATTCTGGATCCTGTGTTGATTCTTGGAGTGGGGATGTTTCCGAAGCTTGGTGTTGTCGGAGCTGCAATTGCGACAGTGACAGCACAGGCGATCGTTATGAGTATCATGATAGTCGGAATTGTCATACAAAAGAAAGAAAATGTACTAAAAGGAACTAGGCTTTTGGCAAAAATCCCGCGGAAATATCTGCAGGGAATCTGTAAGATCGGAATTCCGACAGCAATACAGGGAATGGCATATTGTGCAATCTCCATGGTGCTGACACGTATGATCTCCGGGTATGGTGCAGAAGCTGTTGCAACGCAGAGAGTCGGAGGTCAGATTGAATCGATATCATGGAATACTGCAGACGGTTTTGCAGCGGCATTAAATGCCTTTATCGCACAGAACTATGGTGCGGGCAAAAATGACCGTGTCAAAAAAGGATATAAGGCTTCTTTGTGGACGGTTGGTATCTGGGGACTGTTGATCTCAGCTGTATTTATATGTATTCCGGAACCGATTGCCAGAATCTTTTTTCATGAACCCAAAGCAATCGCAACATCAGTTGAATATCTGATCATCATAGGTTTCAGTGAAGCTTTTATGTGTGTGGAACTGACGACAGTCGGTGCATTATCAGGGCTCGGCAGAACCCGACTTTGCAGTATCATCAGTATAGCTTTTACCAGTGCAAGAATTCCGCTGTCGATCATTCTTGGAGGTATTATGGGTCTGGATGGAATATGGTGGGCTATTTCTTCAACCTCCATTGTAAAGGGAATTATTTTTACCTGTACATTTTTATGGATCACAAGAAAACGACGGTAAACTTTCAAAAACAATGTGTGTAATACAGAACAGCAGAAAGAAAAGATTGCGGAATGGATGTTTCAGGCAATCAGAGAGTATTATATGAAAAAATGCACTTTTCCGAATGACAAACATCTGGAAGAAGTAGTGGAGAGCAGGTGTTTTGTAATGACAGCTAAAGTGTATGTAGATGTCCTAGCGGTATTCAGCCGGGAAGGAGAATTGATCCCTACAGCGTTTGTCTGGGAAGATGGACGTAAGTATAGTTCCGCTTAAGAGACGACGGTCAAACCAGGAGCTTTTGGCAATGTGCAAACGAACGGTATCTTTTTTTGCAGTATTGATGCCGTCGTTAAATCCATCGGCAACACCAGCCTCATATTCTGCTTTTCTGAGTTTTCGTTCTTCCTCTTCTTTGTCGTATTCGAATATACTCATCGAGATCACCTCCGATTTATTTGCACGAAGAAATTCAGAAAGATATGCTTGAAAATAATATTAACGCATAACTCTCATTATTTTAATATATTTTTAAAATACAATTAAAGTCAACATAAACAATAAGAACCTAGACAAATCTTCCAAATGGTACATTGTATCCGGCTCCGCTTCGTGGTAGACTGTTTTCATAGTGATTTTTATGAAAAAAGGGAAGAGTGTTTTTATGGGAAGTAAGATAAAAGCAATACAGATTCTTCAGGCAGCAGGCTATATCCTTCTGGGACTGTTTCTGGTGCTGAAGCCTGATACCAGTGTGCGGGCAATCTGTTATGGCTGCGGCGTGATTGCGGCGGCATACGGACTTCTGCATGTGCTCCAGTGCCGGAAAGGTAAGGCAAAGGGCGAACTGATCCTCGGTGTGATCTTTATTGCACTTGGCGTGTTCTGTCTGATCACGCCGCAGACGGTGGTATCGTTTTTGCCGTTTCTGCTTGGCGTGGTACTGATGCTGGATGGTATCAGCAAAATCCAGAGAGCACTGGATCTGCGTGTGTTGGATGCAATCGGCTGGGGCAAGCTTCTGACGATCGGGATTCTTTTGATGATCGTTGGTGTGGCTTTGCTTTTCAACCCATTCGGGGCTGTGAAGATGACGATGGTATTCTTCGGAGCCTGCCTGCTGATCGACGGGGCACTGGATTTGTTATTTTTGCTTATCGTTTTGTAAGATGTCAGGGTAAAAAGGTTCAAAAGTCGGTTTTTTCTTGTAAGAAAAGACATTTAACTTTGACATTTTTGAAATTCCAGGAGTGTGATCTATGAAACCGGAACTTGACAATCAGTCTGTTCACCGCTATATGCGGGTATATAATTATTACAAACAGCTTATTCTGTCGCAACAGCTTGCACCTGGAAGCAGGCTGCCGTCGATCCGGCGGTGTGCGGCAGAATTGCAGATGAGCCGGACAACGGTGGAGACGGCATACATGGTGCTTGCGGCAGATGGCTATATTATTTCCAGGCCGCAGAGCGGATTTTATGTGACGGACATCGGCAGGACGCGAAAAACGGCAGAATTTCAGAAAAGTGCCGATCAAAAAGAAAAGAATCCGGTGCTTTATAATTTTGCGTCTGCAAGTGTTGACAGAGAAACCTTCCGGTTTGAACTGTGGAGGCGGTATATCAAAAGTGCACTGCGGCAGGATGAGCGTCTGCTCTCTTATGGAGAACCGCAGGGAGAATACGATCTGCGGGAGGTTCTGTGCAGATATTTGCAAAACAACCGAAATGTGGTTTGTACGCCGGAACATATCGTGATCGGAGCGGGTGTTCAAAGCCTGCTTCACATTCTGTGTCCGTTGATTGAGGGACGTAAAAAAATTGCGTTTTATAATCCGGGATTTCGGCAGGGCGTGCCGTCGTTTTGAGGATCATGGTTTTGAACTGTGCGATCGAAAACAGGAGCAGCCGGATGTCTGCTATGTGTCACCTTCGCAGGCGACTGCCTGGGGCGATGTTCTCTCGGTCGGAGAGCGGATGAAGATACTGCGTGAAGCATCTGAAAAAAATATTTTGCTGATCGAGGATGACTACAACAGTGAATTCTGTTATTATCATCATCCATCGCCGTCCATTCAGGGTCTGGCGGGCGGAAACGGAGTCATTTATCTCGGAACATTTTCCAGGCTTTTGCTGCCGTCGATCCGCTTAAGTTTTATGGTGCTTCCGCCGGATCTTCTGGAAAAATATCAGAGACGCAGAGATTTTTATAATCAGACGGCATCCAAAACGGAACAGATCGCATTGTGTCAGTTTATCCGGGATGGTCATCTGGAAAGTCAGATTCGCAAATCCAGGAAACACTATTTGGCGAAAACAAAAATTTTGTGCAGTGAAGCGAAAAGGATTTTTGTAGAAGAGGCAAAAGTTACGGCCGGGGAGACTGGATTTGTAAGCCTTCTGGAAATTTTCGGAGCAGGAAATCTGCGGGAAGTTCTGTACAGAGCAGAAGAAAAAGGTTTTTCTTTTTTATCTGCGGATGAAAGTGAGCAAGGGATCCGTCTTGCTCTTTCCTGTGCAGCAGTTCCGGTGGAGAAGTTTTCAGAGGCGTTACAGCTGCTGAAGCAGTGTTTCTGAATTTTGCAATGAGATTTAAAAATGCTTTCGATGGAAATACCGTTTCGCATGCAGATGTGGTGATGCGAAAACATTATGAAAGGAAAAGAAAATGGCGAGACAAAAGAATAAAATATTGATGTTTTTATTTTCTCTGATCCCGGGAGCAGGACAGATGTATATGGGATTTATGAAGCAGGGATTGTCTTTAATGACAATCTTTGCAACGTTATGTGCAGTGGGTATCTGGCTGGATATCAAGCCGCTGCTTTTCTTTGCACCGATCATTCTGCTGTACAGCTTTTTCGATGCAACCAACAAGAATTCGATGGACGCAGAAGCGTTTAAAAAATTGGAGGATCATTATCTCTGGGGCGATGACTGGATGGACTGGAGCGAAGGCTTAAAGGACAGCATCAGCAGACGGGATGGTAAAAAGGCCATGGGAACGGTTCTGTATATCGTGGCGGCGTGCATGATCTGGAGTGTTGTCAAATATTTTGCGGACATCATCTACGGGCCGACCAGTCTGCCGGGTGCTGTGATCGCAAAGATTCCGGTTGCTGTTGTTGCTGTATTTGTTTTATGGGCAGGCCGCAAACTGATGAAGAGTGCTTCTGATGAAGAAAAAAGATTCTATCGTGGAATGCCGTATCCGTATGCACAGAGCATGGGGATCCATATGAACGGTGAGCGTATGCCAAATCCATGGGAGCGTGTGTGGAGTGATCCGCAGAGAATGCAGCATCCGGAGCAGGAGCCGGTCAGAGAAACGGTTGTGGAAGAAGCTGCAGCTGCACAGGAAACCGCAGAAAAAGCAAAAGTAGAACTTCGCAAAGAAAACGAAACAAAAGAGGTTGTGAAACCACAGGAAGAAAAAGCGGAGACTGCACAGGAAAATGAGACACAGACAGGCACAGAGGAAACCGATGTGGTCGAAGAAGTGACAGAAGCTGAAAAAGAAAGAGAAATCAAAGAAACGCTTGAAACCATGGAAGCGGGAAGCAGCTGTGGAAAAATCCTGAAGCATGTTTTGTGTTTCTGGCAGCAGAGCTGAGCAAGTAGCGAAGCGGATTGTGAATGTCCGCTTTACCTGAATAGTTACAAAATCCCTCATAAGATACAGTAAACGGACGGACTTATGGAGGGATTTTTCTGTCATTTCTGCTCTTTTGTCGATGTATATGATACCGTTTGTTCTGCTTTACGTTGTCGGTTATGCCTTTCTGAAAAAGAGAGATGCATACGGTGATTTTGTGCGTGGTGCCGGGGAAGGAATCCACACGGCATTTGCGATCCTGCCGACACTTGTCGGGCTGATGACAGCCGTAGGGATCCTGCGGGCATCGGGTTTCCTTAAATGGCTCTCGGATATCCTTGGCAGGCTTTTTGCCGGAATCGGATTTCCGGTGCAGCTTGTGCCGCTTGCAGTGGTGCGTCTGTTTTCCGCCAGTGCGGCGACCGGATTTCTTCTGGATATTTTTAAAGAATTCGGGCCGGATTCCAAGATCGGAATCATCGCATCACTGATGCTCAGCTGCACGGAAACGGTATTTTATACGATGAGCGTTTATTTTATGGCAGCAAAAGTGACAAAAACACGGTATACGCTGGCAGGTGCACTGCTTTCTGTTTTTGCCGGGATTGCCGCCAGCTTTTTCCTTGGAAATTTTCTACAGCTTTAAGGACCATTCCTGGCAGTTCCAGACGGTTGTCACGATATCCTGATAGAATTCCGGCTCATGGCAGATCAGCAGAATACTTCCCTTATATTCCTGAAGAGCTTTTTTCAGTTCTGCTTTTGCGTCAACATCGAGGTGGTTGGTCGGCTCGTCCAGCAGCAGAATATTGCTCTCACGGTTCAAAATCTTGCAGAGACGTACTTTTGCCTGCTCGCCGCCGCTCAGTACACGCACCTGACTCTCGATGTGTTTGGTGGTCAGACCGCATTTTGCCAGCATGGAACGGATCTCGTACTGTGTCATTGCCGGAAATTCGCTCCAGATCTCTTCGATACAGGTCGAAGTGTTCTGCGTATCGGATTCCTGCTCAAAATAACCGATATGCTGATAATCGCCAAGATGCACTTCGCCGGAATACGGTTTGATCAGCTGCAGAATGCTTTTCAGAAGCGTGGTCTTACCGATACCGTTTGCACCGGTCAGGGCAATGCGTTCGCCGCGTTCCATGCGGATATTTAACGGTTTTGTCAGCGGTTCGTCGTAACCGATCACCAGATCGTTTGTCTCGAAGATCATCTTTCCGGAAGTACGGGCCGTTTTAAAGTGAAACTCCGGCTTTGGTTTTTCACGATCCAGTTCGATGATGTCCATTTTGTCCAGTTTTTTCTGGCGTGCCATCGCCATATTCCTTGTAGCGACGCGGGCTTTGTTGCGGGCAACGAAATCCTTGAGGTCGCTGATCTCCTGCTGCTGGCGGTTGTAGGCAGCCTCAAGCTGGGCTTTCTTCATGGCGTAGACTTCCTGGAATTTATCGTAATCGCCCGGATAGCGGTCAAGTCTGCAGTTTTCCATATGATAGATCAGGTTGATGACGCTGTTCAGGAACGGAATATCATGGGAGATCAGAATAAAGGCATTTTCATAATCCTGGAGATAGCGTTTCAGCCATTCAATGTGCTGCTCATCCAGATAGTTGGTCGGCTCGTCCAGAAGCAGGATGTCTGGTTTTTCCAGCAGAAGCTTTGCCATCAGTACACGGGTACGCTGTCCGCCGGAGAGGTCGGTTACATCACGGTCAAGCCCAAGCTCTTCCAGACCGAGTGCACGGGCAATCTCGTCTACTTTTGTGTCGATCATATAGAAATCGTGCTGCTCTAAAAGCTCCTGATATGTGCCGGTCTCGGCGAGCAGACGTTCCATTTCTTCCGGTGTGGCATCGCCCATCTGTTCATACATACGGTTCATTTCCGCTTCCATTGCAAATAAAAACTGAAAAGCAGAACGCAGGACATCACCGATCGTCATGCCCTTTTCCAGGACAGAATGCTGATCCAGATAGCCGACACGGACATTTTTTGCCCATTCGACCGTTCCCTCATCCGGTGTCAGTTTTCCGGTGATGATATTCATAAACGTGGACTTGCCTTCTCCGTTTGCACCGATCAGGCCGATATGTTCGCCTTTGAGGAGACGAAAAGAAACATTGTCGAAAATCGCACGGTCACCAAAACCATGCGTCAGATTTTTTACATTTAAGATCATAATTACTCCTGTCAAATTTTGTGAAGTTATGAAAGTTATGAGATGCCATATGAATTGTTTCGTACTTCGTACTTTCACAATTCTTTCTACGCTCCGCTTCGGTCGGGGCGGGTTTCAAGGTCTTTCATCCACTTATGAGCAAGCTCATGTGGATTTAGATCTTTTGATCCTGGCATCTTATTATCTTACCATAAAAGAAAGGGGTTGCACAATCGAAAAAAAAGGAATATCCTTACTGCGATTCTTGTGATAAAATAACGGGTACAAAAAGATTTTTGAAAATATATAAGGAGGAGCATATGACAAAAAAACAGCTTGCACTGGAAGTGATCGAGCGTTTAAAGAAGGAATATCCTCTGGCAGACTGTACGCTTGATTATGACGCGGCATGGAAACTGCTGGTCAGTGTCCGGCTTGCGGCACAGTGTACGGATGCCAGGGTAAATGTTGTGGTTCAGGATCTCTATGCGAAATATCCGGATGTAGATGCTCTTGCGGAAGCGACACCGGAAGAGATCGAGGCGATCGTAAGGCCATGCGGTCTTGGAAAAAGCAAGGCACGTGATATCAGTGCATGCATGAAAATGCTGCGTGATGAGTACGACGGCAAAGTGCCGTGTGATTTTGATGCGATTTTAAAGCTTCCGGGCGTGGGAAGAAAGAGTGCAAACCTGATCATGGGCGATGTTTTCAAAAAGCCTGCGATCGTCACGGATACGCACTGCATTCGTCTGACAAACCGTATCGGTCTGGTAGATGGGATCAAAGATCCGTCGAAATGGCACTCTGGAAGATCATTCCACCGGAGTGATTTCTGCCACGAATCGCAGAGGTCTGTACAGCGAGAACAAAGCTTACGCTGTGATGCTGCCTGGCGGATATCTGTGCAAAATGGAATTTAAAATATGGAGGTAGTAAGGAAATGAAACGCGCACAGATCTGACAGAAGGTACACCTTGGAAGATTATCATGCGATTTTCGATTCCATTGTTTTACGTTTTATTTACTGCACAGTTTTATAACATAGGTAGATACGATCGTTGTAGTGGCCAGTTCCTTGGAAAAGATGCACTGGCGGGCGTTGGTTCTACCGGGGCGATCAATTTTATGATCATCGGATTCTGTATGGGACTTGCCAATGGTTTTGTCATTCCGGTCGCACAGCGTTACGGGGCAAAAGATTATAAAGATATGAGAAGGTTTGTGGCAAACAGCATCTGGCTGACTGTTTTTTTTGCGGCGATCATGAGCATCACAGTCTGTATTTTATGCCGCAGCGTGCTGATCGCCATGAAGACACCGGCAGATATCCTGGATCTTGCATATGATTATATTTTTATCATTTTTGCAGGGATACCGATCACACTTGCCTACAATCTCCTGACCGGGATCATCCGTTCCCTTGGGGATTCCAAATCGCCGCTGATCTTTCTGCTGATGGCAGCAGTGGCAAATATCGGATTTGATATCCTGTCAGTAACGGTTTTGAAACTCGGCGTTCGTGGACCGGCTTTTGCGACACTGCTTGCACAGGCATTTTCCGTGGTACTGTCTCTGTGGTGTATAAAGACAAAGTTCCCGATCCTGAAAATGGAGCCGGGAGAATGGAAATTGCATGGCAAACACATCGGTATCCTCTGTAAAATGGGTATTCCGATGGGACTTCAGTATTCGATCACAGCGATCGGCAGTGTCGTGCTTCAGACCGGTATCAATACACTTGGTTCGGCAGCCGTTGCCTCGGTTTCGGCGGCATCGAAGCTTTCGATGTTCCTGGCGTGTCCGTTTGATGCGATCGGTTCGGCCATGGCAACTTACACCGGACAGAATGTCGGGGCAGGCAAGATCGAGCGTATCGGTCAGGGATTAAAGGCATCCGTTCTGATCGGTATCACATACTCGATCCTGATTTTCCTGGTCATGCTTTTTTCTGCAAAATACTGGATGCTTCTGTTCATAAATGCATCCGAAACGGAGATCATACATAATGCAGTGCTGTTTATTCTTGCAAACAGCGGATTTTACATTGCACTTGTTTTTGTCAATGCGGTTCGCTTTACCATTCAGGGAGCAGGATTCAGCGGTCTGGCAATCCTTGCAGGTGTCATGGAAATGATCGCAAGAGCCATTATCGGCGTGATCATGGTTCCGTATCTGGGATTCGCAAGCGTATGTTTTGCCAGTCCTCTGGCATGGATCATGGCAGACTGTTTCCTGATTCCGGCGTACTGTCATGTGATCCGAAAGCTGAAACAGAGAAGGGCACAGGGTGTGCCAAATATGTAGATTTTGTTAAGAAGTGTTAAGAAAAGTTGACATTAACCGCATCTTCATTGTACAATGAAAAAAGGGAGTGGACTTGAAACACACTGAAAATCAGAGAGAAAAGGGGGATTTTTTATGTATAATAAAAAGAAAATTGCGACATTACTGGTAATCGGAATGGCCGCAATGTTTATGATGAACGGCTGCCAGAAAAAGGCATCTGAGACGGAGACGACGAAACAGACGACAGCTCAGAGCGAAAGTACTGCACAGACCGAAGCAGCCACAACATATACTTCAGAGAGCAATTCATTTTCTTTTGATCTTCCGGATTCTGCATGGGTGGCGACAAAGGAAGGCATTGAGAATAAATGGGCATTTATGAAAGAAGGCGTCGGCACGATCCGGATCACGCACAAAAAGTCAAAGATCAAGGAGAAGAATCTGCCGCAGTCTCAGGAAGATGCGATTGCTCTTTTAAACGATATCCAGGAGAATGCATTTTCTCAGGTAGAATATAAAAAAGACAGCACCAATGGTACAGAGCTTTATTATTATGCTGCATCCACGCAAGACGCAGATCTTGGTTACGTTTATCTGATCAAGTATCTGATCAATACGGACACCGAGAGTTATACGATCACGGCAAAACTGACATCCAGTGACAGTACGGTGCAGCAGGCAGTGAAAAGTGCCGTTACCAGCTTCAAAGTTTTAAATGATGACAGTAAAAAGACAGATTCTGGTGCAAACTCCGGATCTTCGGCAGACGGCAGTACATCTTCGGATAATGCCGGTAACAGTTCTGATCCGGAAAATACAGGTGATACTGCTTCAGACAATACTTCCGGTGAAAGTACAGGCGATTCTTCCGGTGCATCGACCGATGAGGAATACCGCTATTTCTTTGATGCAAACGGAAATACGATCTACGCTTATCCGTCTGAGGACGGCAGCTGGCGTGATGATAACGGAACTTCTTATATTTTCCTGGAAAACGGCGTAGAAGATTCCAACGGCACACAGTATTATTATGATCCGCCTCAGGGAACAACAGGTTCCGGATCAGAGTCGGATTCTTTGACAGGTTCCGGCAATTCTTCAGATAATGGCATGGTCATTGGTTTCTATGATATCAATGGAAACTATCAGACAGCGACACAGGATGCAAACGGAAACTGGATCGGCAGTGATGGAAAAACCTACACTTTCGATGAAAAAGGGGCAACAGACAGCGACGGCAATTTCAGCAAATGGTAAAACAGGATATAAAGGAGTGTAAATATTATTATGAAAAATAAGGCATTACATTTTATGGCAGCAGCAGTCCTCTCATCGGCTCTTCTGATGACAGGATGCGGCAGCCACAGTGGGGATACGAACAGCAGCACAAAACAGACCCAGGATCAGACACAGCGGGGAGCAGGTCAGGATTCTGCCCAGACTTCAGCCGCAGAGGATCAGAATCAGGCATCGGATGACCAGAATCAGAGCCAGGATACGCAGACACCGGAAACACATCTGGATCTGGAGACAAGAGTGGAAACAGAGGTAGTGCAGCAGCCGGAAACACAGGCACCGGATACCGAGAATAACATCGATAATCCGGCAGCCGATAATGGTAAAGGCGATACCAATGGCTTCTATGATGATGGCGGAACCTGGATCACCGTTCACAAAAACAGCCAGGGACAGTGGGTTGATGAAAGCGGTATGACCTACCAGTTTGGCGATGATGGCGTAACCGATCAGAATGGCGTTTTCTATCCATATTAAACCGGTTTTTGATTGACATTATATCTGCGAAAGCGTAGAATATGGAAGTCAAAGAAGGTAACAACCAGAATGGAGGAGTATAGATGAAAATGAGATCAAAAATCGTAACTTGTCTGGTACTCGCTCTGTCCATTTCCTGTCTGGCTACCGGCTGTAAAAAGAAAGCACAGGAAACTGAGACGAGCAGCGAAACGATTCGTGTTACAGAGAAACAGACAGAGAGCGAAACAGCAAAGAAAGCTACAAATACATCCACAACATTTAAATCAAAAGATGGCAGTATTTCTATCAAACTTCCGGATGACACTTGGACAATGAAAAAAGAAGGCACAAAAGAGTGGACCTTTGAGTCACCGAACCAGGGAACGATCACGATCGTACATTATTCCGGAGATGAGACGAACGGACTTGTTTTCCCGTCCTCTGAAGAAGAAGTACTGAATAATCTGGAGAAAGCCGGAAAATCCAAAACCGATTATGCAGTTGTAGAATACAAGAAAAATACCATGGGTTCTTACGAGGCATATCACACAACCATCAAATGTAAGAGTACAAATAGTAAGTATGCGTACTCGGTAGCATATAACCTGGTAGGAGATGAGGATATTTATTCGGTCAATGGTCAGGTTATGCAGGATGATGCAACGGCAATGGAAGCGATCCGTACTTCTGTGGAGAGTCTGAAACTGCTGAAAACATCGAGCACAACAACATCTGAGACTAAAAAGAATAATACAACATCTTCCGAGTCGAACAGTACAACACAGTCCGAGTCCGGAAGCACAGCTTCTACCGATGGCAATTCTGATTCCAACCAGAACGGTCAGTATGTTTATGACAGCAACGGCAACGCAGTTTATATCTATCAGGACAGCGACGGAAACTGGGTAGACAGCAGCGGAGCGATTTATTATTTTAATGCAAACGGTATCACAAACAGCAACGGTGCAAGCTTTACCTACAATCCGCAGGGTGGAAACAGCGACAATAATAACAACAACGGCGGAAATAACAATAACGGCGGTGATAACAACAATAACAACGGCGGAGCTACTCAGACCAGCAGTTTCTATGACAATCAGGGAAATCTGATCACAGTTTATAAAAACAGCAACGGAAACTGGGTAGATGGAAACGGCATTGTTTACACCTTTGGTCAGTATGGTGTAACCGATAATTACGGCAATTATTATCCATATGACAACAGCGGAAATAATAACGGCAACAACGGAAATAATAACGGCAACAACGGAAACAATGGCAATACCGGTGGAAACACCGGTGGAAACACAGGAGGTAATACCGGCGGCAGCACCAACGGTTTTTATGATGACCAGGGCAATTATATTTCCGTGACACAGGATGCAAACGGAAACTGGGTAGACAGCGGCGGAATGCAGTATACATTCGGTAACGATGGCGTAACCGATGCAAACGGAAACTTCTATCCATACTAAAAACAAAAAAGTGCAGAGACGCACATCATGTAATCATGCAGAATATACAAAGGACAGCAGAAAAATCTGTTGTCCTTTTTGTTAATTGGAAAAGATTCAAACTTTTATAAGTGGTGGGCAACAGATTTGTCTGAGTGGGGTTTCATTTTCGAATAGTAAGATTCTTTACATGGATTTTACATGGCATTGCAGAGGATTTGATCTTGTGGCAGTAAAATAAATTTATGGTTAAAGGTAGAATGCCATTTTTATGGGATTTAGCCCAGGTCTCACGTGTGTCTGGCTTAAATGCACGCAACGAAAAAGCTGTTAAGGGCATCACATTTTATTGAGGAGGACGGAATAATAAATGAGAAAAGTATATATGAACCGGGAACTGTCGTGGCTGAAATTTAATGAACGTGTTTTGGAAGAGGCGGAAAATAAAAAAGTGCCGCTCTGTGAAAGACTGAATTTTGCAGCAATCTATCAGAGCAATCTTGATGAATTTTTTATGGTTCGTGTGGGATCGCTCGTAGATCAGATGCTTTTGAAGAAAGATATCCATGATAATAAAACAAATCTTACACCGGGGGAGCAGATCAAAAAGATCCTTGCGGAAGTCGGAAAACTGAACCGTCGCAGAAACGTCGTTTACGATGAAGTCATGGAAGAACTGGAAGAATATGATATCTGCATCACGGATTTCAAGAAGATGAATGAAAAAGAAAGCGAATACGTTAAACGCTATTTTCAGGGTGAAATCGCACCGATCATTTTCCCGACGATCGTGGCAAAAAGACAGCCGTTTCCATTTCTGCGAAATAAAGAAATCTATGCAGTCGTAGTGCTGGAGACAAAGAGCGGAAAAGAGAAGCTGGGTATCATTCCATGCAGCAGTGGTATGTTCAAACGTCTGATAGAACTTCCCGGCAAACGCGGCACTTATATTCTGGCAGAAGAAGTGATTCTCCATTATATGCCGGAAATTTTTAAAGGTTATCGTGTAAAAGCAAAATCACTGATCCGCATCACCAGAAATGCAGATATTGACGCAGACGCACTGTATGACGAAGATCTGGATTATCGTGATTTTATGGTGGAAGTGATCAAACAGAGGAAAAAACTGGCTCCGATCCGTCTGGAATTGTCACGGGAAATGGATGGTGAAGTGATCAGTACTCTGTGTCATTATCTGGATCTTGACCGTGACTATGTTTTCTATAATGAGGGACCGCTGGATCTGTCATTTGTCTATGAAATCCAGGATAAACTGCGTTACGTGCCGGAACTGTTCTATCAAAAACGGATTCCGCAGAAATCTGTGCAGTTTGAAGAAGGCAGACCGATTCTGGATCAGATTCTGGAGGGGGACAAATTTTTATCTTATCCGTATGACAGCATGAAACCGTTTCTTACGATGCTGCATGAAGCTGCGAACGACAAAGATGTCCTTTCCGTAAAAATGACGCTCTACCGTGTGGCAAAACAGAGTAAAGTGGTGGAAGCTCTGATCGAGGCAGCGGAAAATGGCAAGGAAGTGCTGGCACTTGTAGAATTAAAGGCAAGATTTGACGAGGAAAATAACATCGAGTGGTCAAGAAGGCTGGAGCGTGCCGGATGTCATGTGATCTATGGGCTGGATGGATTTAAAGTACATTCCAAACTGTGCCAGATCACCAGAAAAGCCGGCGATGAAGTGCAGTATATCACGCAGATCGGAACAGGAAATTATAACGAAAAAACAGCGTGCCTTTACACAGACCTTTCCCTGATGACAGCCGATACAGAGATCGCAAAAGAGGCGAGAAGAGTTTTCCAGGCACTGGCGATGGGAGAAATCGTAGAACACACAGACAAATTGCTGGTAGCACCGCTCTGTCTGCAAAATAAAGTGCTGGCGATGATCGATGATGAGATTGCAGCTGCACTTGCCGGAAAAGATGCTTATATCGGGCTGAAAATGAACGCACTTACTGACAAAAAGATCATAGACAGGCTGATCGAAGCTTCCTGTGCCGGAGTAAAGATTGATCTGATCATCCGCGGCATCTGCTGTCTGATCCCGGGCGTAAAAGATGCAACGGAAAATATTCGTGTGATCAGCATTGTAGGAAGATTCCTGGAACATTCGAGAATTTATATTTTCGGAAGTAAGGGAAGAGAGAAAGTTTATATTGCGTCAGCCGATTATATGACGCGAAATACCTTAAGACGTGTGGAAGTCGCAGCTCCTGTCTGCGATCCGGCAATCAGAGAACGTCTGCTTGAGATGTTCCGGATCATGTTAAATGATAATCAGAAGGCCCGCCATGAGGATTCAGAAGGAAATTACAGAATCCCGATGACGATCGAGCGTCCGGTGGATGCTCAGGAAACCTTCTATCAGCAGGCGTATGAAGCAGCAGCGTCAAAAAACGTGTGACGGCGACTGTTTTGTGTTTATAATAGTCTTATTTTCAGGTATGATAAATGTAAAATGTATCTGCTCACGACAAATTCCCCGCCGCAGGGCAATGGGCGCAATGTGCTCCATCTGGACTGCCATGCGGAGGCATTTCGGCATAAAAAAAGGACACCGCAATTTTGCGGTGTCCTTTGTATAAGCTTTTGAAAAGTTTGATTTCGGCAGTCTTATTCTTATTTCTGAGGACCAGCGGAAACCAGAGCTTTACCGGCAGCATTTCCTTCGTATTTAGCAAAGTTCTTGATGAATCTGTCAGCCAGATCTTTTGCTTTTGTTTCCCATTCGGAAGCATCAGCGTATGTGTCACGTGGGTCCAGGATAGCTGGATCAACGCCTGGCAGTTCTGTAGGAACTTCGAAGTTGAAGTATGGAATGGTCTTTGTAGGAGCATTCTTGATATCTCCGTTCAGGATAGCATCGATGATACCACGAGTATCTTTGATGGAGATACGTTTGCCTGTTCCGTTCCATCCTGTATTTACCAGGTATGCTTTTGCACCGCTCTTCTCCATTTTCTTAACCAGCTCTTCTGCATATTTTGTAGGATGCAGTTCCAGGAATGCCTGGCCGAAGCAAGCTGAGAAAGTCGGAGTCGGTTCTGTGATACCACGTTCTGTACCAGCCAGTTTAGCTGTGAAACCAGACAGGAAGTAGTACTGTGTCTGAGCTTCTGTCAGGATAGATACTGGAGGCAGTACGCCGAATGCATCTGCGGACAGGAAGATTACGTTCTTTAGCAGCCGGTGCAGAAGAGATCGGGCGAACGATGTTCTCGATATGGTTGATCGGGTAAGATACACGAGTATTTTCTGTTACGCTCTTGTCAGCGAAGTCGATCTTGCCGTTTTCGTCCAGAGTAACGTTCTCAAGCAGAGCGTTACGTTTGATTGCATTGTAGATATCCGGTTCGGATTCTTTGTCCAGGTTGATAACTTTTGCGTAGCATCCGCCTTCGAAGTTGAATACGCCGTTGTCATCCCAGCCGTGCTCGTCATCACCGATCAGCAGACGTTTCGGGTCTGTAGAAAGAGTTGTTTTACCTGTTCCGGACAGACCGAAGAAGATTGCTGTGTTTTCACCGTTCATGTCAGTGTTTGCGGAGCAGTGCATGGAAGCCATGCCTTTCAGCGGCAGGAAGTAGTTCATCATAGAGAACATACCTTTTTTCATTTCTCCGCCGTACCATGTATTTACGATAACCTGTTCTTTGCTTGTGATGTTGAACATAACAGCTGTTTCAGAGTTCAGACCCAGCTCTTTGTAGTTTTCAACTTTTGCTTTGGAAGCGTTGTATACAACGAAATCCGGCTCGAAGTTTTCCAGTTCTTCAGCAGTCGGTTTGATGAACATGTTTGTTACAAAGTGAGCCTGCCAAGCAACCTCAACGATGAAACGGATTGCCATACGGGTGTCTTTGTTGGCACCGCAGAAAGCATCTACTACGAACAGTCTCTTGTTAGACAGTTCTTTGATAGCCAGTGCTTTTACAGCATCCCATGCTTCCTGAGTAGCCGGATGGTTGTCGTTTTTATATTCATCTGTTGTCCACCATACAGTGTCTTTGGAATTCTCATCTTTTACGATAAATTTGTCTTTCGGAGAACGACCTGTGTAGATACCAGTCATAACGTTGACAGCACCCAGTTCACTTTCCTGGCCTTTTTCAAAGCCTTCCAGAGTAGGTTTTGTCTCTTCTTCGAACAACATCTCATAAGATGGATTGTACACGATCTCAGTAGTTCCAGTGATGCCATACTTGCTTAAATCAATTTTTGCCATCTGATTAACCTCTTTTCTTTTATACTTAAAGTTAAAGAAATGATGCCCACTTCTCTATCATCATTATACATATTTACCCGGCAAAATCAATAAAAACTTTCTGAACTTTTTGCTGAAAATGTATGAAATCTGCTGTTTCTGAATGAGTTTGAACGAATAACAGCAAAAAAAGCGGGGAAGAAACGCCAGATTATGCACGAGAGTTGCTCAGTTTTGAACGTTTAGTCAGGCGAACATATAAATAGAATATTTTTTTCATGTGAAAATTATATAATGATGCCAGGGTCAAAAGGTCTAAATGTCATTCCTGCCTGTACGGGAGTGATTATGTGGCTCAATTTGTGGTAATTGTGTCTTGCACAGTTTGAGAAAGTACTTTAAACTTAGCAGATGTAAAAATGAATATTAGGAGGTAAAACAAATGGCACTGAATAATATAGGAAATATGATGAAGATTATGAATGCATGGAATATATTTAAAAGAAACCACCCGAAATTCCCGGCATTCTGCAATGCAGTTTCCAAACGGGCTTTAAAGGAGGGCAGCATCATGGCGATCACGGTTACCACACCGGATGGCGAAAAGATTGAGACGAATCTGAGAATAAAGGCAGAGGATCTGGAGCTTTTGAAGGAACTGACCAACTGACAGAGTGCGAAAGAGGATTGTGAATCTCCGCTTTGCATCAAAGACTGAGATTGCTCAGGGTTTCTGAAAAAGGAGTGAAAATAAAATATGAATGATATAAAGCGGCTGGCAGGATATATCGGGTCATATAAAAAAGATATGATGCTTGGTGCTTTGATGGTAATGATCGAGACAGCGTTTGAGCTTGTCATTCCGATCATGATCGCAGATCTGATCGATGTCGGGGTGGCAAATCACGATCTTGCCTACATTTATTCCAAGGGCTTTCAAATGGGGATCTGTGCACTTCTGGCTCTGGTGACGGGGCTTCTGTATGCACGGTTTGCAGCGAGGGCTTCTTATGGATGGGGAGCGAAGATCAGGGAGGCAGAATATGCAAAAGTGATGCAGTATTCTTTCTCAAATCTGGATCATTTTGATACCTCGTCTCTGATCACGCGAATGACCACGGATGTCACGGTTCTGCAGAATCTGATCAATTCCGGCTTCCGTCCGGTAACGAGAGGTCCGTCGCTTCTGATCCTCGGCATCGGTCTTTCTTTCTGGATGAATCCGAAACTTGCCATTGTTTTTCTGGTGTGTACGCCGGTTCTTGGCATTGTTTTATTTCTGATCGTCCGGAAAGTGGCTCCTATGTATACAAAGCTTCAGACAATCGTTGACCGTCTGAACCATGTTGTGCAGGAGGGTGTGACAGCGATCCGTGCGGTCAAGGCGTTTGTCCGCGGAGAGTACGAAGAAGAAAAATTTGATGCAGTAAATACAGATCTGAGTGTTTCAAGTGAACAGACTTTTCACTATGCGGTGCTGAATCTTCCGGCATTTCAGGTTGTCATGTACAGTGCGATCGTACTGATCATGTGGTTTGGCGGAAATATGATCTTAAGCGGTAGTCTTAAGGTTGGTGATCTGACCGGATTTTTAAGTTATGTCATGCAGGTTGTCAACGCTCTGATGATGATCGCAAATGTTTTTCTGCTGTTGACGAGATCTCTTGCCAGTGCACATCGTATCGCAGAAGTGCTGGATGAGAGGATTGTTCTGAAGTCTCCGGAAAACGGGGTACAGAAGGTCAAAGATGGAAGCGTGGATTTTGAACAGGTATCTTTTAAATATCACAAAGATGCGAAAGCGTATGCACTGTCAGATGTTGATCTGCACATCAAGGCCGGGCAGACGATCGGTGTGGTCGGTGGAACCGGAGCCGCCAAAACGACGCTCGTGCAGCTGATCCCGAGACTTTATGATGCGACCTGCGGCACTGTGAGAGTTGGCGGTGTGGATGTAAAAGCATATGATCTTCATGCACTGCGGGCGGCAGTCGGAATCATTCTGCAGAAAAATGAGCTTTTTTCCGGAACGATACGTGATAACCTGAAATGGGGCGATCTGGATGCAGATGACGAAAAAATCTGGCATGCATGCCGTGTGGCATGTGCGGATGAGTTCCTGGAGCGTTTTCCGGACGGACTGGACACCATGCTTGTGCAGGGAGGAAATAACCTGTCCGGCGGGCAGAAACAGAGACTCTGTATCGCAAGAGCACTTCTTGCCAATGCGAAGATCCTGATCTTTGATGATTCTACCAGTGCAGTCGATACGGCGACGGAAAGAAGATCCGCAAAGAGCTGGAAAAACTTGGCGATGTGACAAAGATCATCATTGCACAGAGAATTTCTTCTGTGATCCATACGGATCGGATCGTGATCCTGGATGACGGTAAGATCCATAATATCGGAACGCATGAACAGCTTCTTAAGGAGGATGCAATTTATCAGGAAATTTATGCTTCTCAGATGAAAGGAGGAAACAGCGATGGCATCGAAAACGAAGAATGTTAAACGGCCGGAAAATATGCAGCACACACTGCGGATTTTTGTTTCTTATCTTGGACGGCATAAATTTATGCTTCTGATCGTCAGTATTCTGGTAACGGTAAGTGCCCTTGCAAACCTTCTTGGAACTTACATGATACGTCCGGTTGTCAATAATCTTGCAAATGGGGATCTGCATTCACTTGCCATCGGAGTGCTTGTGGCAGCCGGCATTTTTGCCATCGGAGCACTGGCAGCCTGGGGCTATTCTCAGACGATGGTAAAAGCTGCCCAGCAGGTTGTTTTTGATATTCGAAGAGATTTGTTTGCACATATGCAGACACTGCCGCTTCGCTTTTTTGACCAGAAGCGACACGGCGATATCATGAGTCTGTTCACAAACGATATTGATACGATCGCAGATGCTCTCAATAACAGTTTTGCGATGGCAATCCAGAGTTTTATCCAGATGATCGGAACCCTTGTGATCCTATATATCCTGAACTGGAAACTGTCGCTGATCGTGACGGTCTGCTATGGTATCATGTTCTGGTATATGAAATTCAGCGGAGCAAAAAGTAAGGTTTTTTATGCGAAACAGCAGCAGAGCCTTGGTGAGCTGGACGGCTATATTGAAGAAATGGTCAGCGGTCAGAAAGTAGTCAAAGTCTTTAATCATGAACAGGCAAGTCTTCAGGAATTTCTAGAGAAAAATGAAAAACTGCGAAAAGAAGGAACCGGTGCACAGTCTTATGCGGCAACGATGGTTCCGGTAGTCGTAAGTATATCTTATATTAATTATGCAATCGTGGCAGTTCTCGGAGGAATTCTGGCGATGCGTGGGATGGCGGATGTCGGAAGTCTTGCAAGTTATCTGGTGTTTGTGCGTCAGGCGGCACTCCCGATCAATCAGTTTACACAGCAGAGCAATTTCCTGCTCTCCGCACTTGCCGGAGCAGAGCGGGTGTTTGATGTGATGAATCTGGAGCCGGAAGTGGACGAAGGGGATGTGACGCTTGTCAATGTCAGAAAAGAAAACGGCATCCTGAAAGAATGTCAGGAAAAGACTGGAAAATGGGCATGGCGTTCAAAAGATGGAGAACTGACGATGCTTCGCGGTGATGTCCGTTTTGAAAATGTTGATTTTGGTTATACGAAAGAGCATATGATCCTGAAGAATATCAGCCTGTATGCAAAACCGGGACAGAAAATTGCTTTTGTCGGATCGACCGGAGCCGGAAAAACCACGATCACCAACCTGATCAACCGCTTTTATGATGTGCAGGGAGGAACGGTGGTTTACGATGGAATTGATGTGCGAAAGATAAAGAAAGATGCACTGCGACACTCTCTTGGCATCGTGCTTCAGGATACGCATCTGTTTACCGGAACCGTAGCGGATAACATCCGCTTTGGAAAACTGGATGCAACGCAGGAAGAGATCGAGAGGGCGGCACGCATTGCAAATGCACACTCTTTTATCAGACGACTGCCAGATGGTTATGATACCATGGTGACGGCAGATGGGGCAAATCTTTCCCAGGGACAGCGGCAGCTTCTGGCGATCGCAAGGGCAGCAGTAGCCGATCCGCCGGTTCTGATTCTTGATGAGGCGACATCCTCTGTTGATACACGAACCGAAGAACTGATCGAAAAAGGCATGGATCAGCTGATGGAAGGAAGGACCGTGTTTGTTATCGCACATCGATTAAGTACTGTGCGAAATGCCAATGCGATCATGGTACTGGAGCAGGGGAAGATCGTCGAGAGAGGGGATCATGCAGAACTGTTGGAACAGAAAGGGAAATATTATCAGCTTTATCATGGAATGTTTGAGCTGAGCTGAAAGTTATAGGTTTTTCTTTTTCAGTGCAGAAAATGAAAGGAAAATGTTATAGAGTGCCGGACGCAAAGACAGGGCACGTGACACGCATCGTTCCTGTTCGATTTGTGCCGTCTATGATCCGCCGTTTGCTGGAACTCGCAGCTTCGCTGCTCAGACACCGCTCGGCGGCGGAAACTAGACACAAATCTCACGACGGAAACTTGCTACCGTCACTGTACCTCTGTCTTTTTGCTGTCTGGCACAATCTATTTCATATCTTTTCTTTTACTGTATTGAAAGAAGAAATAGCCTCCGGCGGATTGCAGAGGTGCACATTAAGAAAATCTCTACCGTAAATTTTATTTGCCGTTCTGAAAATATATCTGCTCTTCTTTAGCGGGGAATAGCGAATCAGTTCTTTGCTTCCAGATTTTCTTTATGCATATCAACGGCACTGATCTGATGATTATCATACGTCGTGTAATAAAATCCCTTTATCGGCATTGCAGCAGGAGGTGTAGATCGTGATTTCATATTTTCCTTCGGCAACTTCGCAGCAGCCTCTGCCTGTTCTACGGAACCTAAAATATGGAAAAACTGGCTTACACTGGAAGCTTCGCTTTCATCAGAAATAGCGTGCATTTTGGTGAATGCCACGCGGATGAAACGCGACTGAGAGGAGAGGTCTCCCGGAAGTCCGAGTGCTCCCATGCCGCGGCTGTAAGTGTTCAGGTTTAATTTATCGGAGAAATGATTCTCCGGTGATTTGGCGGAAAGCTGCATATAATTGTTGAGCTGAAACAGCTGCAGGTCAAACGGTGGATTGTTGGTCAGTACACCGACCGGGTTGTCATAAATTTTCATACCATCTGCAACACATTCTACGGTGATGCTTTCGCTGCGGTCAGCGATCAGCCAGTGCAGGCTGGATGATGGAAACTGGTCGCTGAACGGTGTGTCACATAAATTCATGCGGCCAAGAAAGCTCCTTACTTCTTTTACGGTGGCACACTGTCCTAAAATCCAAGGAATAAATTCAAAAGATGCGATATTTTCTTCTGAATCAGAAAGCGGCTGGTAATGAGCATTTCCGACAAAATTCAGTCCTGCCATGCCAAGTCCTTTTTCGTTGATGGCATCGTAATAGAGCGGATAATTGTCGGCACAGCACGCCATGCCAATCAGTGCATAGTGATTTTCCAGTGTTTTTGTGTGGCGGAAAACGAAAGGATAGTTTCGTGGTGTAATGATGATCTCATCACCATAGGAAAATTCATAGTCTAAAGTACGTCCGAAATAAAAATCTTTTGTTTTATAAGTTGCTGCGGTACACATATTCAATTCCTCCAATATAGTTGGGGACTTTTGCCCCAATATCATACATTTTGATGTGTGAAAAATTCAGAGCATCTCATTTTTTAAAACAAATTCGTTTTTGTGAAAATCTAAGATCCCTTCTTTTTTCATACGGGAAAGTTCTTTTGACAGGGCACTGCGATCCAGATTCAGGTAGTCTGCCATTTGCTGCCGGTCGAACGGAATCTGAAAACGATGGTTGCCGTGTTTTCGGGACTGTGCGGACAGATAGGTCAGCAGTCGGCTGCGAACTGTTTTTGAAGAAGTGCAGAAAATCCGTTCTGAGAGCATCAAATTTTTGCGGCTGCACATTGCAAGAAGGCTGCGTTGTATTTTCGAATACCAGGAAGAAGTGCAGTTTTTTTCCTGTAAAACTTTCAGATTCAAAAAAAGAATTTCGCAGTTGCTGGCGGCAACGGCATCTACCATCATCGGTTCCCGGCACAGGGCATAGGTTTCTGCAAAAATATGTCCTTCATTCATATTTCCCAGAATGCTCTTATTTCCCCAGAAATCAATGTTTTCTACATTTACGCTTCCAGATAAAACAATGCCGATTTCAGAAACAGTGGAACCGGTAGAAAATATAATATCATTCTTTTTGTAAGAAGCCGTCCGCAGACAGCCGGAAGTCTTCATTTGTTCCAGTTCCTGATCGGAAAGGCTCTGAAACAGAGGCAGTTCTAAAAAGTTCATAAAGTCTCCTGTCAGGTCAAAACAACAGTATGCGGAAAAATAGTACTGTTGATATTTAACGGTATTTCGATTGTGATTCAGTGGTTATAACAACCGATTTTTCTCAGATGTTATGTTAGGATCAGGTCAAAGTCAGGCAGAGATTTTAGACCGGAAAAAATGGTTTGACAGAAAATCTGCTGGCTTTGTTCAGCATCATACTACACGGAAAACAGAAAAGCAAGGGGCACTGTGAAGGTATGAACAGTGATTGAAAAAAATTGCTGTCTGCCCGGCAGTGAAAAAAAGATTTCAGGTGTGATTATTAGGAGGAATATAGATAAATGATAAGAAAAATTATTGAGATAAACGAAGAAAAATGCAATGGATGTGGTTTATGTGCGAAAGCCTGTCATGAAAATGCGATTGGTATGGTAAATGGAAAGGCAAAATTATTGCGGGATGATTATTGTGACGGACTGGGAGACTGTCTGCCGACCTGCCCAACCGGAGCGATCACGTTTGTTGAGCGGGAAGCAGCGGCATATGACGAAGCAGCTGTGGAAGCAAATAAGAGAAAAAAGAACAGGCAGTGGCCGATCCAAATTCAGCTTACGCCGGTCAATGCCCCTTATTTTGACGGGGCAGATCTTTTAATCGCAGCAGACTGTACTGCGTTTGCATACGCAAATTTTGCAAAAGAGATCCAGAAGGGAAAAATCACGCTGATCGGATGTCCGAAACTGGATCCGGTTGATTACAGTGAGAAACTTACGGCAATCCTGGAACAGAATGATGTGAAAAGTGTGACAATCATAAGGATGGAAGTGCCATGCTGCGGCGGAATTCAAAATGCAGCTGTGACAGCAATGAAAAAAAGTGGTAAGTTTATACCATGGCAGGTGCTTACAGTGTCGGTAGAGGGAGAAGTTTTATGAAAAGAGCAGTTTAAAATGTAGTTGGTCGTTGTGTTCTAGGCATCGTCTTCATCGTGAGATTTGCTGCCGATTACACCGGCAACCACAGCAACCACGCAGGAAACGATCACAGCCGCAAGGACGGCGATAGAGATAATAGCAATGATCATATAAATTCCACCTTTCTTTTCGGTTTGAGAATGGTAATGCCAGAGATAAAGTACCTGATCGTCTTTTGACCCTGTCATCAGTGGAATTATTATAGCACAAAATCAGAAAAAAAACAGTGAAAACTTTACAGGAAAGAAAGAGAAGTGCTATAATGAGCAAAAATGACAATGGGATAAAAAGTTTTATCCAGGAATGATGGGAGGATTTAAAAATGCAGTTAGAAGCATTAAGAAAAGACATGGTAGCAGCTATGAAGGCAAAAGATAAAGAACGCAAGGAAGCAATTTCTTCTCTGGTTTCTGCAGTAAAAAAAGCAGCGATCGATGCCGGATGCAGAGATGATATTTCGGAAAGCATGGTTGATCAGGTAATTCTGAAAGAGCTGAAAACAGCAAAAGAACAGATCGATACCTGTCCGGACTCCCGGCAGGACCTTAAAGCAGAATATCAGTTCCGTTACGATGTGATCAAAGAATATGCACCGGCTCAGATGAGTGCAGAAGAGGTTAAAGCTTACATTCAGGAAAAATTTGCCGAGGTCGTTGCTACAAAAAATAAAGGCATGATCATGAAAAATGTAATGGCAGATATGAAAGGAAAAGCAGACGGAAAAGTCATCAACCAGGTGGTTGCAGAACTCTGCAAATAATCATTCATGGAAAAAAACAAAACAAAAAAAGCAGCAGTCTGTCCGGTGGCGAAAAAATGCGGCGGATGTGAATTTCAGGGAATGCCTTATGCAGAACAGCTGAAGCACAAAGAGAAACGTGTGCGGATCCTTCTGGATTCTTTTGGAAAAGTACATCCGATCATCGGAATGAAAGATCCGTATCATTACCGCAATAAAGTGCATGCTGTGTTTGACCGTGACCGCAGAGGCAATGCGATTTCCGGTGTTTACCAGAAAGGCACACACAAAGTTGTTCCGGTGGATTCCTGCATGATCGAGGATCAGAAAGCAGATGAGATCATCGTCACGATCCGAGGACTTCTGAAATCTTTTAAAATCAAAACGTACGATGAAGATACACAGTATGGGCTTTTGCGTCATGTGCTGATCCGGCGCGGATTTTCTACCGGAGAGATCATGGTCGTGCTCGTCACGGCATCGCCGGTATTTCCATCCAAGAACAATTTTGTCAAAGCACTGCGAAAAGTTCATCCGGAGATTACGACGGTCGTTCAGAATATCAACGACCGGGGAACCAGCATGGTACTTGGGACACGAGATGTCGTTCTCTATGGAAAAGGATTTATCGAAGATAAACTCTGTGGCTGCACGTTCCGCATTTCTGCACAGTCGTTCTATCAGGTCAATCCGGTACAGACGGAGATCCTCTATCAGAAAGCAATCGAAGCGGCGGGGCTGACCGGAAAAGAAACCGTGCTCGATGCGTACTGTGGGATCGGCACGATCGGTCTGATCGCAGCATCAAAGGCAAAACAGGTGACCGGCGTAGAACTTAATAAAGAAGCTGTCCGTGATGCCATTAAAAATGCAAAGCGAAATCAGACAAAAAATATCACTTTCTACTGCGAAGATGCCGGAGAATTTATGTTGAAAATGGCTGCAGAAGATCAGCAGCTGGATGTTGTTTTCATGGATCCGCCGCGCAGTGGCAGCAGTGAAGTATTTCTGGATTGCCTTGCAAAACTGGCACCGAAAAAGGTGGTTTATGTTTCCTGTAATCCGGAAACGCTGGCAAGAGATCTTCGTATTTTAAAGAAAAAAGGCTATCAGATGCAGGAGGCCTGGCCGGTTGATATGTTTCCGTTTTGTGATCACGTTGAGACAGTTTGTTTATTATCACGTAGATAAGCGGTTTTACAGGGTTTTATGAGTGGGGTTCAGTCGATTTGCCACCCATTTGCCACCGTAATTTTTAAAATCATCACTGAACAAAGAAAAGGGAGTGAACATGCTGAACAATCAGCGGATTCACTCCCAATATTTTTATTTATGACGTTTTTGCTTGTGTGATTTTTTCAAAGAGATCAATATGAGGGACTTTAGGAATTTCTTTTTTATATCAGAGCATGAACGACTGGAACGAGAAAAAAACAGTTCACAGACAGTATTTTCTTTGAATTATGTCGATGGTATTTTAGATGGAAGGTATGATTTGGAAGATAATAAATCTGCAAGAATGTACCATTTTATTGTTAAGCTGCTGAAAGGATATTTACCACCAGACAAAGATGCCTGACTATTTTATATATTTTCAGATGCTTATCAAAGAAAAGAAGAGATACAAAGGTGTTACATCGAATTTTATTGATGAAGGCATTTACTGGCAGTTAAATGAAATGCACATAACAGGCAAGCTGTCGAGGGTTATTAAAGATATTGATAAACTTAAGAAGAAGCTCCTTAAAGATACATATTGGAACGATGAAATGAGTAAAATGAAGTATCGCAACAGGATTTACAAGATATGTTGGGGACATTTGACTTCAAAGGTGAAAACCCAATGTAATATGGTTGAAGAAGATAATTGAGATGTATTGGTGATTTGCTTGTAGCCAACTTAGATAAAAGAGAGTAGTAGCGATGGAAATATCAAGAAACTGGTGCATATATGAAATTCAGTTATATAAAGAGGCTGACTTCGGAGGAAGTGAATATGATATTCAGCGGATTTCATATTGTAGATGTTGCATATCGTATAAGTGCCGAAAAGTACTTTTAAGTAAAGTGCATGCAAGGAAAGAATTGAGGTGATATACTATGAGAACTTATAAAAAGAGAATTATTATAGATGTTGTGAGCGTTGGCATGCTGCTTTTGGCGGTTGGATTAATCTTGCTTATGCACAGATATATGGGAGATGTAAAGTCAATTTATCTTCCAGAGGCAAAAACAACGGGAATGCCATTTAATATTGGATTCAGGTGGTCAGTAATTCTCGGAATGATTGGCGTAATACTGATTCAAGTGGTTATGTATGTGTGGACTTATTGCAATAAAAATTGGAAACTTTTTACCTGGGCAACGGGAATATGGATATACTCAGCCATAGTGTTTGAGTATGTGTCATCGTCCAGTAAATTGGGTTTCTTCTTTATATTGAGAGATAATCTGCAATATAGCAATCCGGATATTATATATTCCGTTTGGGCGAAAGCTAATATGCTTGTATATGCAATATTGTTTGTTATAGGGCTTATATATTTATCAAAGTGGCTATTTGGTACAAATGAAAAATCGCCAACTACACCGAAGGTGCGAAAGTTTGTTTCTGTTATTTTTATTATTTTAGGGACATTAATTCTGGTCGTAGAAACATATAAAAATTCCTGGTATTTAATATCTTGCATTGTTGCAAGCATGGTATCTTGGAGATTATTGAGCAAACTAGAAAAAGTATGTGAACCATATATGGATGAAGAAATTTCAAGATAAATGGCTTCCGTCATTTTCCCAGAATGTTGACTGCTTTTTTTAACACATCAAGTGCATCTTGGGCATCACGTAATTCACGTCTGAGACGAGCGATTTCCTTCTGCTCATCAGATGCATAATTACCAGAACCACGAGCAGGAATATCACCTGATTCCCGGAAGTCTTTCAGCCATTTTGTTAATGTGCTGTATCCGATGCCAAGATTTTCTGCACATCCACGTGCTCCGAGATCTTTGTGATCCTGATAGTACTGGACTGCATCAAGTTTAAATTGTTTGTCATGTTGCTTTGCCATATGAGATCCTCCTTCAGCATGCCTCTATTGTATCATGCTTATGTGTATTTGGAATTTCTCATTTTGGCTTGTACTATTTATATTCTAGCACCACGTGATGCAACTATATTTGCGGCTCAGACAGGATTAAAGATGGTGAAAATGAGAGAAAGAAGAAATAAAGAAGAAATAAAGAGCAGGTTAACAGATAGAATTTTGAATTCAAAAATATCTTTTAGAGATATCTTTGCGTGGAAAAGGAGTGACATCAAATGATAGATATATATACAGATAAAAAAGAATCAAAGGACTGGATTCTTCAAAACGACTTGTATTTCAATTTGAATACAGGTAATGAAGAAATGTCTCAAAATGAAATAAATCTCATTCAGCAAGTGGATGAGGCAAGGTTGACACCAGATAAGCACATTGAAACAAAATATGGACTAGGTACAATCCGTAATTTGTCATCCGGATGCAAGACATTACTTAATATTGTAAAGCATCCTGATAAGGTGGTGAATGTAGAAGAATGTGGTCCGAATGTGCTTGAAATTATTTTTACTCTGGATAATATAAAGATTTATATGTCCAGACCAACGCTTTTTGATATCCCGGATGATGTGCAAATCAGATTCAATGATTCTGATATAGTGACCGGAGGGAGAGGATATAATGCCTGGTGGGGCAAGGAGTATGAAAGGAGAGAAGCAGATGATTTATAAAAATATTACATTTAAAGCTGATCCATTTTCATACAATCTGGAATTTGATGACAGAATAACTCTTGTTGGTGGAGATAGTGGTACCGGTAAAACTGTGCTTTATGAAATGTTAGAAGATTTACGATTAACTGATGAATATAAAGCTATAAAATTGTTTAATTACAAATCAGATCATTTCTCAGAGTCGATTGAAAAGTGCAGAGATAGTTTTATTGTGGTCGATAATGCTGATAATTTGATGAATGATGAGGTCAGAAGGTTTATTAATTTTGAGCCGTCGAATCAATATATGCTTTTCTTACGAAATTGCGATGGTCTCAATGTTTCTAATAGGAGTTTTAAGGTGCTGAAGTTTGACAATAATAGGATAACACTGGAAGAGGAGCTATGATATGAAATATTTATGGACAGAAGACACTGGTGCTGGACTCCATTTCTGGAAGTTGGTCAATCAGCTTTTCTTTGATGATGCCCTTGTGGTCGAAAGTAAAGAAAGTAATCAGGGCTTATTGGATGCGTTGGCGGATATAGACATGAAAGAGGACGATAAGTATTATATCGCATTTGATTATGTAGTTGATAATCAGGATATTCGTAACAAGTATCGTATGTTGAAATCAATAGCAGATAAGGCAGAAGGAAAGATCATAATTCTGGATATGATTTGTTTTGAATACCTGATTCTTGTTTTGATAAGCTGGTGGCATGGACGGGTACTGGAAAGACAGATAAAATCAAGATTCGTGAAGAGGTATTGGCTGCAGTTGAGGACCACAGAATTAATTTGTCAAAGATTGATGACGAGAAGACTTTGCAGTATATAGCAGGTTTTAAGAGATATTCTACAGAACGTGTGATGAAGTCGTTAGTAGGTGAATTTACACAAAACGAAAAGTGGTCTGTTAAAGGAGTGCATATGGGGGAATGTTGGTATAAGGATTGCTGTGTGTCGGAACATCCGGATAATCTGAGGTGTGGTAAGCCGGAAGTTGAGGATGGAAGTGAGAAGATGCGGATGCTGATACAGTCGGAGGAAGTACATAAAATTATATCGATTATTATAGGATAAAAGAAAGAGGTAGTATGAGAGCAGAAGATGATCTTACATATCAGGAATATAAAGAAGAGGTTGAGGATGCTATGCGTTTTATGGAACATTCTGGTTGGACAGTGAGGCAGGTTACCGACAGAATGACGGATGAAGATAATGAGCTGCTCATCGGCACGTCGGAAGCACTCTGGATCATTTCTATCGGAGCTTATGAAGTGGAGCATGACATTCTGGAGGAGAGAGTACTGGAGCAGCTGTCGTATCATATTCCACTCTATGAGATGGGAAAATACAACGACATCACGCCGGAAGAGAGGGAGCTTCTGGAAAAGGATATCGCATTTATCCGATCAAAGGTGGAACTGTGGAAACTGAAGAGTTATGAGGATTAAAGAGTGCAATATTGAAGAGATTATGTTGGAAGAGTATAGAGACTTTTCGGAAAGGTTATTTAGAAAAAAATAAGTACAGAAGGGAAGTTGAGCAAGTAGACGGTAGATGATATACTTAAAACAATAACATAAAAATACAAAGGGGAAAAATGAGTTTGAAGAAGATAAAAAAAGCACTGACAATGGTTTTGACTGCATCTGTTGCGTTATCTGCTGCTGGATGTGGAAAAGATGTAGCGAAAAATAATATGACAGAGGAAAAGACTGTTGAAACAACAGTTCAGGAAAGCTCAAGTGAAACTATTTCGGATGATACAAAAACGACAGAGACAGCACAGTATGCGATGGAGAGAAGCGAAACGGAGAGTACAAAAGAAAGTGAAAGTATTCAAGATATCACAGAAACATATGAAGATATGTCGGAATATGCAATTGTTGAACCTGAAACAGAAGGGGATTTGACTTCAAAGCAGAAAAATGCTGTTAACATGTTAAATTATATAATGACGATAACTCAGGAAATCAACAATTCGAAAGAAAGTAGACTTTATTTGGAATCAGCATATTCTTCATTGATTAACAACAGTGATCCTGGGCTTATAGATACAAGAACCCAAGAGAGAATTACTAATATTTTAGATACACTTGAACAATATCGAATGATTGCTGAAAAGAGAGAGAGGTTACGATATATTTATGAACAAAATCGTGCACAGGCACTTCGTCAGGCAATACCAGATCCTGTTGGATTGCTTAGTGCAGTTTCATCTGGAAATATTTTAAAGTCAGCAGCGTCTGTTATTTATATGGCTGTTGATGCAGCATCAAGCTATCAAAATGCTGTTACACAGACAGATTTGCAATATCTTCAGGATGGATGGCAATTGGAGGATGAAGAAGCACAGGAATTGCATAACAGCAGAAAAAGTACATTTGAGTATATGGTGGATATGGTTCGAGAGAATTCTCTGCCGGGAGAATATGCGTTAAATGAAAATGCTGTGAATGATTTTGTTGAGTGGAAAGATAAGACAAATCTTACCAGTAAAATTCAATGGCTTGAATCAAATGAGAGTACATACGAGAAATTTGGACCATTTTGGCTGGAACTGGCGAAAAGCTATTATGAATCAGAAGAGTATGATAAGTGTCTGGATGCGATTAAAAAGTATGAAGGGATTTCTGTCAAGATTTTTCGAAAGGATTACGACTATGCTGAAGCTCTTCCGATGGCGATTGTTTCTGCAAAGGAGATTAGGGATAAAAATGTATATATTCAAACAGCAAGAGAGTATAGTGAGGTGATTCTTTCCAATGCAGATGGTGAAAATTGGGCATTGCGGTACTTTGTAGCTCAGATATATCTTGATCTGTATAAACAAACGGGCAGTAAAGAATATCTGCAAAAAGCGTATGACATTGCACTGAATAATGTAAATGTTTTAGTTGAGTCTCAAAAAGAATTGAACTTAGCATACTTATCAGATATTCAGGAGGTTTCTGTAAATAAAGAAGCAGAAGATGAAGACAGAGAAAAGAAGGAAGTTAAACAATATAATAAACTCTTAAAGGCACAGAGAAAGGTCGAATTGCCTCCGGTTGATGAAGCTTTATATTTGAACTGTGATTTATTGTTTGCATTAGCAGAACAACTGGATATTTCAGTGGATGAACAAAAGAAAATAGATGCTATTTTGCATGAAAATGGGGAACCTGTTTTTCTTACACAGGCATTGGATGAAAAGTTTTGGTTCGAGTCAGCTGATAAAAAACTAGATGTTCAAAATATTGATATTGACTTTGATGGAAAGACATTGAAAATTCCGGCAGTGTGTATAGCAGATCGATCGCGGATAACAGTAAGTGTTGACGGTTCTTCTGGAAATCAAACCTTTCAGGATTGGACAGTAAAGAAAGTTTATAGACCGAAAGGAGCAGATTGTTCTGATTTTATAGTTATATTTACCAGCGAAACAGCTAAAAAATATAAATATGAATCAGGAGATAAAATTGCGGTGCAGATTACTCCGGTTGCAGAGTCAGCAGATGAAATTCTAGAGTATGATTATAAGGCGACTGTAATACAGAAAGCATTTGCATTTAAAACAATCTCTTTTGAGAGGGCTGCAAATGAAAAACGAATCATGGCTGTAGTCTTATCTATAGCAATATTATTTTCTGATTCGGCATCTGTTTTTGCATGTGACAGAAAGCAGACAGAGACCTATGTTTCTCAGATGTTGTTTGGTGATAAAGCGGAAAAATATAAGTCTAATGAGAAAGTACAGATGTTGATGAAAGCACTTTACCTTTGCTCAGAACAATATGACGACGATGATACAAAAGAATTAGACGCCTTAAAAAAGAAAAAGGTAAGTGGTCTACCAAAATCAGAAGAAATTGAGATCAGTCAAAAAGAACTGCTCGAATGCTCCCATAATACCTGGGAATATAAATACAATGCTAAGGAAAAACAACAGAGATCCAGAAAAACAATTCTTCGAAATACAGTCAGCAAGGTATTTGTTGTTGGATTTTGGAATCGTTATTTCAAAAGAAACAAGGAAAAATATGAGAGTTTTGCGGCTGTATTATATTATATGCATATTCTGGCGGATTATCTGGCGGATGATCCGGATGCGACAGAAATAACATGGAAAAGCGGATTTGTTTCAGCATATGATGGAAAAGCGAGTGTTGAGATAAATGGTGGAATCCCTCAGTTTACCCAAAAGGAAAAAAATAGAAAAGATTATTTTCTTACATTCAGTAAGCTGGATTCATCCGGACGAGCAGGAACAGCTTTTGCAAATATTTCAAAAGATCATATGCCGGAAGCGGGATCAAGACAGCATATAGGAAACATAAAACCATCTGGATGGAATCAAAAGAAGTATGATGGTATTGTCAGCAGCAATCCGGGATATGTATATAATCGCTGTCATTTGATAGCACTATCAGCTTGTAGGTGAAGATATAAAAGAAAATCTGATCACTGGAACACGATATTTAAATGAAGCGATGATACCAACAGAAAATGAAGTAGCAGATTATGTTCAAAAAACAGGAAACCATATTATACAGAGGACACCGGTTTATAAAGGAGAAAATTTACTGGCATCTGGGATTCAAATAGAGGCATATTCAGTAGAGGATAAAGGGAAAGGAATTTCGGAAAACAGGTATTTTTATAATGTACAGCCTGGGATAGAAATAAATTACAACAGTGGGGAAAATTCATGTGCTGATACTACATTTCAGAAAGAAAAGATACTAAAGTTTGTTACCGTTGATTCAGGTGAAAAAGATCTTGTACATGAAATGAATAAACAACTGGACATACTTTTTAAGGATCAGAAAAAGTCGGAAAAAACGAATGACTATAACAGAATGATGAGTGCGATAGATGAAAATATCAGAAAAGTGAGAAATGTTGGAAACAAAGGAGAAACAGCAGGGAAGCAATATATTTTGCGTCGTGAGTATGAATATGAATATTATAAAATATTGAGGAAATATTTACCTTCTTTATTGGAACAAGAACAGTTTTTTAGCAACGTTTTTAGAGATTAAACAGCATTTGTTTATCTGTGAAAAAGTAATAAAAAGAGAGGAAAAATGTAAATAATATGCGAGCAGAAGATGATCTTACATATCAGGAATATAAAGAAAACGTTGAAGATGCTATGCGTTATATCAAAAATCATGGCTGGACACCGAGACAGGTTACCGACAGAATGACGGATGAAGATAATGAGTTGCTCATCGGCACATCAGAAGCACTCTGGATCATTTCTATTGGAGCTTATGAAGTGGAGCATGACATTCTGGAGGAGAGAGTACTGGAGCAGCTGTCGTATCATATCCCACGCTATGAGATGGGAAAATACAACGACATCACGCCGTGGAAGAGAGGAGCTTTGAAAAGATATCGCATTAATCCGATCAAAGGTGGAACTGTGGAAGCTGAAAAGTTATGAGGATTAGATAAAGTTTTTTGGAAATGAAACAGTATTTGTCTGAATTAGATATCTATAAAAATCGAAGAAATGCCTATATTTAAATATAAATGTATGATATACATTAGCTTAAAGAAAGGCACGATAATATGAACATTAGAAAGATTTCTTTTGGCAATTTTAAAGCTCTGTACAATGCGGAATTTGAACTGGGAGAGGTAAACGTTTTCTTTTCAGAACTTTTAAAATGGAATTTTCGGAAGAACTGAGAAAGGAAA
>SCPN01000424.1_pt1 | contig 58348 bp, 50 predicted proteins | sample 6106831 | NCBI WGS metagenome assembly SCPN01 (sample SAMN10720447, study PRJNA508395) | human gut metagenome | isolation source: Participant 1, 0 month | reverse complement strand
CGCAGTTTTCCGATATATTTATGGAGACGCTCATACTCTCCTTTTTCTGCCAGCTTCCAATATCAATAGATTTCAGGGATTGTTCATACTTCGATATAAACGGCGGTTTTTTTCGTATTCCATCGCCAGCTCTTCATACTGATGCTCTGCCATATCCACCCGCATCTGCAAAATCTCTTCTTTTTGTTTCATATCGTGGTAGATCAGATAAATCATGCACAGAATCCCCAGAAATACAACCATTGCCCAGATACTGCTCTTGAACACGATCTTACTGCTGCTCCCGAGCAGAACATTCTGGAAATAGAATACGGCAGAAGATCCGATCAGAAACAGCAGCGAAACGAGCATCCAGTTGACTTCGATCTCATGGCTTTTCTGCCATTCACAGATCCTCAATACCAGAATACAGACCATGATCCTGCTGATATTCAATGCCAGTATGCTGACCATCCCAACGTCTGCATACTCTGCTCCGATGCAGAACAGCAGTACAATCCAGGTGCGACTCAGTTCCTCCAGTACCTGAAAACAGCCAAACACCAGAAATGCCCGCCAGATGGAAACTCTTCTTACTGCCCACAGAAGCAGTGCCAGAATGCCGCTTTTGAATATAAAAATCTCAGCTGCCGAAACACCTGCTTTACCCAGGCATCTGAAAAAGACATTCATCCCCACCGAAGCACACAGATAGATCAGGCTTTCTTTTCGCTCTACCATTTCCGGCTTCAGACCTCTGGCAGACACATCACATATCAGAAACACTTCCAAAACCACGATCAGATACTCTGCAATTGCAAAACCGGTCATCTCCATCCTCTTTCCATATATTCACTCATTTTCTGCATGATCTCTCTGTTATGTCCTCTTCCTACCTTGATCAAATCCCCATTGTCCATCGTAAGCATTCCCTTTTCCGGCGTTCCACATGAAGCAGATTCACAATATATCCCCTCTCTGCCATGACAAACTGCTCTTTCGGGAGTTTTCCGGCAACCTCTTTTAAAGATTCCCTGTTTGCCTTTTTTCCCTGAAGTGTCACAAAAATGGAATTCTTCTGTTCTTTATAAATATAACAGATCTCACGCAGTGCTACTTTTTCGAACACGCCTGCTCTTTTTACCAGATACTGTCCTTTGACATGTATGCCGATCTCCCGGCAGATCTGCCGCATCGTCTGTACCAGTTTCTTTTCCATATTTTCTTTGATAATATAATGAAATGCCCGGACTTCGTACCCGGAAAGTGCATATTTTTCGTATGCAGTCAGGAACACGATGTATGCCCTCTCCTGTATTTTTCTGATCTCTTTTGCAAGCTCCAGTCCATTCCCGTCCGGAAGTTCAATATCCAGAATATAAACCGTGAACAATTCCTGCGACAGCTCACTTTGCAGCTGACTGAATGTAGAAAAACACTCAACTTGAAAATTTTCCTCTTTGAAATTCCGTTCTATCACTGCCTTCGTGCTTTCTCTGACCATATAGTCATCATCTACAATCGCTATTCGGTACATAACCAATTCTCCTGTATTTTTAAGTACATTCTCCTTATAGAATATATAGGAATTATCAGAAAAAATCAATTACTTTTGTGCCTCAGTCGAAAACAGGGAGCTCTTCTTCAGAGCTCCCTGTGCATAAGCTAGGCGGATACAACTCACACTCGTTTACTGACTCACACTTCAATCCCATATTCTAAAAGCCCACCTACCTGAGATGATTATATGGTTTTTTGTCTATTTTGTACGCTTTTGTCCGTAAATTGTCTTTTTTTGTTCGTAAATTGCTGCAAAAGATGCCAGGGTCATAAGCCTGAAACCACGATGTGCTTGCACAGGAGTGGTTTACGACTTAATGACCCGCCCCGACATGAGCATAAAAGTGGAGCGTAAGCTTCACGATATGCGAATGTCGGACAGAATTGTGAGAGTACGAAGTACGGAACAATTCGTATGGCATCTTTTGTCTATAATATCTTGCAAAGATATGTTATTCCTGATCCAGAATTTCTTTCAAAATTTTGTTAACACTCGCCGGATCTGCTTTTCCTTTCATGGCTTTCATGGTCTGTCCCACCAGAAATCCGATCGCTTTTTTCTTGCCGCCTTTGTAATCGGCTACCGACTGTGGATTCTCAGAAACAATCTGCTCGATAGTGGCCTTAAGTGCACCTTCATCGTTCACCGTTTTCAGTCCATGTTCTTCGATGTAAACTTCCGGATCAACATTCTCTTTGAAAATCTGCTCAAAGACTTCTTTCGCCACCGAACTGTTGACCGTTCCGGCATCTGCAAGATCTACCAGTTTTGCCAGATTTTCCGGTGCAAAAGAAAGATCTTCCGGATCCATGTTGTTTTCTTTTAACAGTCGCAGGGTCTCACCCATCAGCCAGTTGGATACTTTTTTCGGCTTTTTGCAGATTGCAGTTGCCGCCTCAAACAGATCCGCCATATGTTTGGAGTTTGTGATGATCTGTGCATCATAATCCGGAATATCAAATTCTTTTTTATAACGTTCCAGTTTCTCGCTGCGAAGTTCCGGCTGGCGTGCCTTCACCTCTGCGATCCATTCGTCACTGATCACAACCGGTGTCAGATCCGGATCCGGGAAATAACGGTAATCCTGGGCATCTTCCTTGGAACGCATGGTAAAGGAACTTTCTTTGTTGTCATCCCATCTTCTGGTCTCCTGAATGACCTTTCTGCCCGCCTCGATCAGCTCAATCTGACGCTCTCTTTCGCCTTCGATCGCATGAGCGATGGCTTTGAAGGAATTCAGGTTCTTCATCTCGGTTCTGGTGCCAAACTTTTCTGCTCCGACTTCGCGCACGGATAAGTTGACATCGGCACGCATCGAGCCTTCCTGTAGTTTGCAGTCTGATGCTCCGAGATACTGGATGATCTGACGAAGTTTTTCCAGATAGGCAATGACTTCTTCTGCACTTCGCATATCCGGCATCGGACACGATCTCGATCAGCGGCACACCGCTTCGGTTGTAGTCTACCAGGGAGCAGTCCTTCCCACTCATCGTGCACCAGTTTTCCGGCATCCTCTTCCATATGGATTTCGTGAATCCCGATGATCTTTTTGCCGCCGGCTGTCTCGATCTCCACACCGCCGTCATGACAGATCGGCAGATACAGCTGTGAGATCTGATAGTTCTGCGGGTTATCCGGATAGAAATAATTTTTACGGTCGAACTTACAGTACTGATGGATCTGGCAGTTTGTTGCAAGTCCCACCGCAAGGGCATACTCAACCACCTGTTTGTTCAGTACCGGAAGGGAACCCGGCATACCGGTGCAGACCGGGCAGGTATGGGTATTTGGTGCTCCTCCGAAAGCAGTGGAGCAGGCACAGAATATTTTTGTTTTGGTCGCAAGCTCTACATGGACTTCCAGACCGATCACGGTTTCATACTGTTTACTCATCTTATTTTGCCTCCCCTTCTGCTGTTTTTGCAAGCTTTGGTGCTTCGTATTTCCTCGTCTGTTCATAAGCATACGCCGCACGGATGATATTCTTTTCTTTGAAGCAGTCCCCGATCAGCTGCAGACCGATCGGCAGCCCTTTTGCATCTCTTCCGCACGGAACGCTCATGCCCGGAAGTCCTGCCAGATTAACAGAAATCGTATAAATATCACCGAGATACATTTTCAGCGGATCACTTAAAGAATCTCCGATCTTCGGTGCGGTATTCGGAGCCGCCGGTCCTAAGATCACATCATATTTTTCAAATGCTTTGTCAAATGCTTTTTTGATCAAAGCTTTTGTGCGAAGTGCCTTCAGATAATATGCATCGTAATATCCGGAACTCAGTACAAAGGAGCCAAGCATGATACGACGTTTTACTTCCGCTCCGAAGCCCTCAGAACGTGTCTTTTTGTACATGTTGTGCAGTCCTTCGTAATCTTTTGCACGATAGCCATATTTCACGCCGTCAAATCTTGCCAGGTTGGAGCTGGCCTCCGCACAGGCGATGACATAGTAAGCCGGGATTGCATATTCTACAAGGCTTAAATCAAACTCTTCCACAATAGCTCCCTTTTCTTCCAGCACTTTTGCCGCAGCCAGAATTGCCTCTTTGACTTCCGGATCCAGTCCTTCTCCGAAATAATCTCTCGGAATGCCGATGTGCATGCCCTTCACATCATCCACAAGAGCAGAAGTGAAATCATAATCTTCCCGTTTTACGGAAGTGCTGTCCTTTTTATCGTAAGATGCGATCGCCTCCAGGATTGTCGCACAGTCTGTCACATCTTTTGCCACCGGTCCGATCTGATCCAAGGAAGAACCATAAGCGATCAATCCGTAACGGGAAACGGTTCCGTAAGTCGGTTTTAATCCTGTCACACCGCAGAAAGAACTCGGCTGACGGATCGATCCTCCGGTATCGCTTCCAAGTGCAAAGAGACATTCACCTGCTGCCACAGCTGCACAGGAACCGCCGGAAGAGCCGCCCGGTACGTGTTCCAGATTCCATGGATTTCTGGTCACACCCATAGGCTGATGTCTCATTCGTGCTTCCCATCGCAAATTCATCCATGTTGGTCTTTCCGATGATTACCGCTCCGGCTTTTTCCAGATTTTTGACTGCCTCCGCTGTGTAAGTCGGTTTGAAGTTTGAAAGGATTTTCGAACTGCAGGTAGTTAAAACTCCCTCTGTACACATATTGTCTTTGACAGCTACCGGAACACCTGCCAGCGGACCGTCAAGCTCTCCTGCATCGATCTTTGCCTGGATCTCTTCCGCTTTTTTCAGGACTTTTTCTTTGTCTTTCAGTGTCACATAGGCGTGAACGTCTCCTTCCACTGCCTCAATCTGTTCGAGTACGGCACTTACAGCTTCTGCAACTGTAATCTCTTTCGCTTTGATCTTTTTGCCAAGCGTCACTGCTGTCAATTCTGTTATCTTCACTGTGTGCCTCCTATTCTACCGTTCGCGGTACTTTATATGTTCCGTCTTTTTCTGCCGGTGCATTTTTCAGCATATTGTCTCTGTCATCGCCGTTTGTGACCACATCCTCACGAAATACATTGTACACCGGGAAAATATGGGACATCGGCTCTACACCTGCTGTATCCAGTTCATTTAATTTATCAATATAATCCAGCATGCGTTCCATATCTTTCCTGGCTGCTTTCTGCTCTTCTTTTGAAAGTTCCAGCTTTGCCAGAATGCCCACATACTCCATTGTCTCATCTTCTGAGATCACATTTGCCATGTTCTTTCTCCTCTCTTTGCCGCCATATAAAATATCTTTTCTTTGCAATTCTTATTCTATTATCTGTCTTATTTTTGTTTTTCTATGGCTCCAGTCTGCTCAAGTCTCTCGGGAAGAGAGTTGTCTCTCTTACGTTGTCCTCGCTGATCAACTGCATGGTCAGTCGCTCCAGCCCGATACCAAGTCCTCCGTGAGGCGGCATGCCATGACGGAACGTATCAAGATACTGCTCCAGTCCTTCCGTTGTCATTTTCTTCGCTTCGATCTTGTCAAGCAGCTGCTGATAACTGTGGATACGCTGTCCTCCGGTTGTAATCTCCAGTCCGCGAAACAGAAGGTCAAAACTTAAGGTAAATCTTGCATCCTGCGGATCATCCATCGCATAGAACGGACGCTTTTTGCTCGGATAATGTGTGATAAACACAAAATCTGCACCATAATCTTCTTTGAACAGCTCCCCGATCAGATGCTCTTCTTCCGGCTCCAAGTCGTATGGATTGCGGATCGTACGGTTGTATTTCTCTGCAACCATCTCTTTTGCTTTGTCAAAACGAACCGCCGGAATTTTCGATACATCCGGAAGTGTGATGCCAAGCATATCCAGCTCTTTCTGATAATCCTTTGCCAGAAGTTTCATCGTGTACTGTAAAAATCCGGTCTCCATCGCCATGATATCTTCAAATCCGTCAATGTATCCCATCTCAAAATCAAGAGATGTATACTCGTTCAGGTGACGTTTTGTGTTGTGTTTCTCTGCACGGAACACCGGTCCTGTCTCAAATACCCGGTCAAACACACCAACCATCATCTGTTTATAAAGCTGCGGGCTCTGCTGCAGGATCGCCGGTCTGTGGAAATACTCCAGTTTGAAGAGGTTTGCACCGCCCTCTGCACTTTTGGCCCCAAGCTTCGGTGTGTGGATCTCCGTAAATCCCTGCTCATAGAGGAAATCGCGGAAACCGCGGACCAGACCTTCCTGGATCTTAAATTTCGCACGTTCTCTGACATTTCGAAGAGAGATCGGACGCATGTTCAGTTTCGCTTCCAGTGAAGTATTCAGCTTCCATTTGGAAATCGGCAGCGGCAGCGGTTCATCCGGCTCGCTCAGCACTTTGATCTCTTTCAATCGAATCTCAATGCCGTGTGCGGCACGTTCTTCTTTGCGGATCGTACCGAGTACTTCCACCGCAGATGCCTCTTTGAGTTCTTTTAAGTCAAAGGCTGTCACACCTTCTTCAAACACGCACTGCACCAGACCGTCACGCTTACGCAGGATCACAAATGCCACATTTCCCATATCACGGATTGTATGCACGGCTCCGTTTACTTTTACCTCTGTGCCTTCTGCCTGCGCCAGTAACTCACCAATTTCCAATGTTTTTGCTTTTTTTACGCCTTCTAAATACTCCATCATAGTCTTTCGTCTCCTTTCAACTTTTCGCTGTCCGGGAAAAGAATGGAATAAAAAAGTCCCGAAACAGCACTGAACTGTTTCGGGACGGATAAACTTTATCCGCGGTACCACCCGCCTTGCAGATGAATCATCTGCCTCTCTTGACGTTTAACGCACGCTCACGTACCGCCCTACCTGTATCTCCTTCGAACGGTCTGCTCCGAAGTGTTCCCATCTTGCCGCTTCCGCCAAAAAGTGCTCTCAGTCGGTGACACTTTATTCCTGTCGGCTTTCACGATCATGAGTCTTCATCTCAGCATTTGCATGATGCCAGGGGCAAAAGCCTGAAACCACGATATGCTCGCACAAGAGTGGTTTTATGGCATCTCTTAATCGTTTTATCATTTTTATGATTCAAAATCATAGCACAAGTTTTTTCTGTTTGCAAGTATTTTTTATAAAAAATATCGTGTATTTTTTAACAAACGCAATAGTTTTTAAAGTTTTTTAATCCGATCGATTGCTTTTACAGTATTCTCGTAAGTACCGAATGCAGTCAGACGGAAATAACCTTCTCCGCTTGGTCCGAATCCGGAACCCGGTGTTCCGACCACGTTTGCTTTTTCCAGCAGATAATCAAAGAATTCCCAGGAATTCATCTGCTTCGGCGTCTTCAGCCATACATACGGGGAGTTCACGCCGCCCGCAACGGTATAGCCGGCTTCTTTGAGTCCGTTGAAGATATAAGATGCATTCTTGTGATAATATGCGATCTGTTCTGCGATCTGAGCCTTTCCAGCCTCGGAATATACTGCTTCTCCGGCTCTCTGGATGATGTAAGGTGCACCATTGTATTTTGTGCCGTGTCTTCTTGCCCAGAGTGCATGCAGCTGTACATCGCCGCATTTGAGCTCTTTCGGGATAACCGTGTATGCAAGACGCAGTCCGGTAAATCCGGCTGTCTTGGAAAAGCTGCAAAGCTCAATGGCACAGGTTTTTGCACCTTCACACTGATAAATAGACACCGGGATATCTTTTTCTGTGATATAAGCTTTGTAAGCAGCATCGTAGATGATGACTGCACCTGCTTTATTGGCATAATCTACCCATACCTGAAGCTGTTCTTTTGTGATCGCCTCGCCGGTCGGGTTGTTCGGGAAGCACAGATAGATAATATCCGGAGTCTCTTTCGGCAGTTCCGGGCAGAAATTGTTTTCTGCGGTACAAGGCATGTAGATCACATCACTCCAGGTCTCACTTTTCGGATCGTAAGTGCCGGTTCTGCCTGCCATAACGTTGGAATCCACATAAACCGGGTAAACCGGATCACATACCGCAATTTTATTGTCCAGAGAGAAAATCTCCTGAATATTTGCAGAATCGCTCTTTGCACCGTCGGATACAAAAATCTCATCTGCTGCGATGTCACATCCGTAAGCTTCATAATCATTCTTTGCGATCGTCTCACGCAGAAATGCATAGCCAAGATCCGGTGCATAACCTTTGAATCCCTCTGTTGTGGTCTGCTCATCAACTGCTTTGTGCAATGCTTCGATCACGGCCGGTGCGATCGGCTGTGTCACATCACCGATACCCAGACGGATGATCTCTGCCTGTGGATTAGCCGCTGTAAATGCATTGACTTTTTTCGCGATTGTAGAAAAAAGATAGCTTCCCGGTAACTTCAGATAATTATCATTTACTTTAAACATATGTGCCTCCTGTGATTCTCATTTCTGCCGGCAGTTCCGGCATTTTTATAAAGTGGATCTTCATCGCCCGCTTTTGCTTTTACTCATGGCAGCCTTTTGCATCTGCCCTGTATCGTTACAATTTAATTTCGCCGTCGAAGACGACTTCCGCAGGGCCCGTCATAAAGACAGTATTCTTCTGCTGATCCCAGAAAATCTCCAGATCTCCGCCAAGCAGTTTTATGGTCACCGGCTGATCTTTTACCACATACCCATTCAGAATGGATGCCACTGCCACCGCACATGCACCGGTTCCGCAGGCAAGTGTCTCACCGGCTCCGCGTTCCCATACACGCATCTCAACAGTATGATCGTCCAGTACTCTGGAAAATTCTGTGTTGACACGATCCGGAAAACACGGATGCGTCTCAAAAAGCGGTCCGATTTTTTCAATATCCAGACCTTTTACATCGTCTATATAAACAACTGCATGCGGATTTCCCATAGAAACACCGGTCATGCGATATTCCCTGCCGCCTGCCGTGATCGCTTCATTGATGACCTGCGGATTCTCCGATACGATCGGAATCAGGCCTGCATTTAAGATCGGTGCCCCCATATCCACACGGACCGTCTTCACTTTTCCGTTTTCCACCTGCAGTTTCACGTATTTGATGCCGCTCTTTGTCGCAATGCTGATTTCATCTTTATCTGTAAGTCCATAGTCATAAACATACTTTGCCACGCAGCGGATCCCATTTCCGCACATTGCTCCCTGAGAACCGTCGGAATTATACATATCCATCTCAAAGTCTGCTTCCAGCGAAGGTTTGATCAGGATCAGTCCGTCCGAGCCGATCCCAAAGTGGCGGTCGCTGACCTTTCTGGCAACTTCTCCCGGATTTTCAACCGTCTCTTCCAGACAGTTGACATAGACATAGTCATTTCCTATGCCCTGCATTTTTGTAAATTTCATCTGTTCGCCATCCTTTCCTGGTCTGCCTGACGACAGTTTAATACTTCATCAGGGCAAAAATCATTTTTGCTGTCTCTACCATATTGTTTCCACTATCCATACTACATTTCTGCATATAACGATGTGCTTCTTCTTCTGACATATGGTTTCGCTCCATCAGTAACTTTTTCGCATCCAAAATCACTTTTTTCTCTGCTTCGGAACGTTCCTTCGGCTGTGACTTCTGTCTCCGCCTGCGTCGATACATTCCGGCCGCCATCATCTCCAGCGTATTGGCAAGATCTCCGATACGCAGCGGCAGCGGCAGAGATACAATATCCCTGCGGTCGCAGGACTCCAAAATATGCATAGATGCTACCAAAAGCATCTGGAACGAAGATGCCAGACTTTCCCTCAAATCCGCATACATCATATCGTTAAAACGGTATCCGCAGATCACAATGCCGTCTTCCAGATTGTCTATAATCTGCAATACCTGTGCACCGGTACAGCATACACCGATCACGCTGTATCCATTTCTCGCCAGAAGGTTACGGATATTTTTCGCATCTTCCAGCTTTGGAAATACAACTATTATGTTTACCACTGTAACCCTCCTCCTCTTGTACAATCTTAAAAATCAAGATCCATCTCGGGAGGAAAATTTATATGCGGTAAAGATACTGATCCAGTTCCCATCCGGAAACCTGGCGGGAATATTCTGCCCATTCTTTCTTTTTCGCCTTGATATAACGCCGGCTGGTGTGTGTTCCAAGCACCTCTTTTACCAGCTCGTCCTTTTCCATTTCATAGACTGCTTCCAGAAGATTGTTCGGCAGGACATCAATACCCTCTTCCTGGATCTCTTCTTCTGTCATATTGAAAATATTTCTATCAACAGCTGCCGGAGGCATGATCTGCTTCTGGATGCCGTCCAGTCCTGCTGCCAGGCAGACTGCCAGCACCAGGTATGGATTTGCCGACGGATCCGGACAACGCAGTTCTATTCTCGTGCCCTCCCCACGTTCTGCCGGAATGCGGATCAGCGGGCTGCGGTTTGTGCCTGACCAGGCAATGTAAACCGGTGCCTCAAATCCCGGAACCAAACGTTTGTAAGAATTGACCAGCGGATTGGTGATCGCACACATTCCCTTGACATGCCGCATCAGACCGCCAATAAAATAGTATGCTTCCTGACTCAGGCCATTTGGATCACAGTCATCCGCAAAAATATTTTTTCCATCTTTTGACAGGGACATATTGATGTGCATGCCGGAGCCATTGATACCGGTCTTTGGCTTTGGCATAAAGCTTGCATGCAGTCCATGGCGTTTGGCGATCGTTTTGACTGCCAGCTTGAATGTCATGATATTGTCTGCCGTCGTCAGTGCCTCGTCATAACGAAAATCGATCTCGTGCTGTGCCGGTGCCATCTCGTGATGAGATGCCTCGATCTCAAATCCCATATCTTCCAGCGTCAGAACCATATCACGCCTTGCATTCTCACCAAGATCCATCGGACCTAAGTCAAAATAGCCTGCACGTTCATGTGTGATCGTCGTCGGCTGTCCATTGTCATCCGTATGATACAAGAAAAACTCACATTCCGGTCCGACATCAAACTGATAACCAAGCTCTGCCGCCTGCTTTACCACTTTTTTCAGAATATATCTCGGATCCCCCTCAAACGGCTCCCGATTCGGACGGTACACATCACAGATCAGTCGTGCCACCTTTCCCTGCTGCGGCCGCCACGGAAAAACATTTAACGTATCCAGATCCGGATAAAGATACATGTCTGACTCCTCGATCCGCACAAAACCTTCAATCGAAGATCCGTCAAACATACAGTTGTTATCCAGTGCCTTTTCCAGCTGGCTGGAAGTGATCGCCACATTCTTCATCGTTCCGAAAATATCCGTAAACTGAAGGCGTATAAATTCTACATCTTCCTCCTGCACAAGACGCAGGACATCCTGTTTTGTATACTTCATATATTCTCCTTTTATGATTCCCATTAGAAAAAACCTGATTCCCTGTAAATAGAAAAGAAGGGTGCACTGAATAAATCAGAACACCCTTGTTCCAGTCAAATTAGTTTGCATTTTCAGCATCCATCGCGACAAGTCACAAATGCTCTTTTTTTCATGCTTTCTTTTATATGATAGCAGTGCCGCCTTTATTTGTCAACCGCACGGTTTTCATTTTTTATCATTCCAGCCCCAGCGGACTTCTCACATACTGGAATCCGGCTGACCATGCTTCTCCTGTCATAACTCCATTCTGGCTTGAGGAGCAGTGTACGACCAGCAGGCTTCCGTTGTCATTGACTCCGACTACGATGCCGACGTGGTTGTCGTCTCCTGCACTTGCCGGATGATAAAAGACAAGATCACCAGGTCTGGCACTCTGGCTGTCCACCATCTCGCTTGCATTCCACTGTGTTGTGGTATGATTGCCGATACCGGCATCCTTGCCGCCAAGTCCGTTATAGTAAGACCATGCAACAAATCCACTGCAGTCCAGACCATAGGAACGCACCGTTCCACTGCTCTTGCTGCCCTCTGCGGACACGGTCATCGGACTTCCCCAGCTGTCATCCCAGCCGATTGCATAGGACTTGCCGCCCCAGAAATAGCCGACTTTTCCGATCAGGCTGCACGCTGCTGCCACGATGGAAACACGTTCTTCACTAACATCGCTGCCTGCCTCGGAACGCACAAATCCTTTGGATGCCGTAACGATTGCACAGAGCTGTCTGCATTTTGTGGACGTGTATTTCTCCAGTATAGCTGTCTGCTCTTCATCTGCACCGTAAAGTGCTATGTAATCCTGAACCGACAGTGCACGGTATTCTTTTGCATCTGTTTCTGCCACTTTTTTTGTTTCTGTTGATTCTTCCGCATCGGCTGCCTTTTCTGTTTCTGTTGATTCTTCTGCTTCTGCCGCCTTTTCTGTTTCTGTTGATTCTTCTGCTTCTGCCGCCTTTTCTGTTTCGGCTGATCTGCCTTCGGTTTCAGAGACTTCCTCTTTCTGGATTTTCTCCAGTTTGCGTAAAATTGCAGAATTGCTTCTGACATTCATCAGGAAAAAAATCTGCTCCAGATCATCCCTGCAGGACTTGTCCATCTTTATGCCGGCGTCCTGCCCGTACTTCATCACATAAACAGCCAGCACATCCTGCCAGTTTTCTGCCAGGAAATCTTCCGGTTTGTCCAGAAACTCTTTATAATCTGCTTCGATCTTGTCCATTGTCTTTTCGAACTCTTCATCAAACGAAATACCATACTCACTGGAAAGTTCACCTAAATAAACACTGTTTCCGGCAATGATATTGGAAGCATAATCGGCTGCCGCATCAGAATGATCCACCTGTTCGCTCTCATCATCCGGTTTCTGAATGTCACCTTTCTGACTGTCCTTGTCATCCGCATCGTCTTTTTTATTCTTATCGTCCTTGCTGTCACCCTCTGACTTCTTGTCGCCGTCTTTTTTATCCGAACCATCGTCTTTTTTATCGCTGTCCGATGTTCCATCCTCTTTGGATGCATCCGTATCCCCTGTCTGAGATGCATTTGTTTCTGTTTCGGCTGCCGCCGTCTCAGTCTGCCGCGTTTCCAGTTCCGGCTTCGTCTCCGGCTGACTGGTCTCAGTCTCCGTTGCCGGTGTCTCGCTCTGACTCGTCTCCGGCTGACTGGTTTCTGTCTGAGAGCCTTCCGTGTTACTCTCCGCCTCTTTCTGAAGCTCCGTCTGCAAACTCGATGCATAAGCCACCGGTGCTGTACTCATCAGCATACTCCCCGCCAGCATCATGCAGCCTAATTTATATAAATATCTGTTTTTCATTCATCTTGCCTTTCTTCTATAACCTGAACACCTTTTACCCCTGGCATTATAATTTTTAATTATAGAAGTTTTTGGATGAATTTTCAAGTAGTGACACAGAATTTTCACAGATGACCTTTCATTGCTCTCATATTTTTCTATTACACATTGATGCTTTTTACTGCTTTTATCATAATTAATGCTTCTTCTATGTGAACACTTTCCCTTATTTTTGCTGATACCAGACGATCGACCTCCTGCCAAAAAAAGACCAGGCTTCCACCTCTTGGTTTCTGCCTGATCTTTCTGATATACTATGTATTGGATGCGATATGATTTGTAAAGCGGACATTCACAATCCGCTTCTCTGCGTTCAATCTGTGATTAGTCGTTGTATCCGTTTGGATTCTGGCTCTGCCATCTCCAGGAATCTGCACACATATCTTCGATGCCGTATTCTGCTTCCCAGCCAAGCTCTTTCTTTGCTTTTTCCGGTGCACAGTAGCATTTTGCGATATCGCCAGGTCTTCTCGGTTTGATCTGGTATTTGATCGGATGTCCGCATGCTTTTTCGGAATGTACTGGCCAACCCAGAACGCTGTAAACCGTCTAGTACCTTAAGTTGTAGATGCTTACGCCTTCTTTGTCAGCCAGTTTCTGGATTGCTTTTACATGGCCGCGTGCCAGGTCTACCACGTGGATGTAGTCACGTACGCCTGTTCCGTCCGGTGTATCGTAGTCATCACCAAATACACCGAGGCATTCCAGTTTGCCGATCGCTACCTGTGCAACATACGGAAGCAGGTTGTTCGGGATACCTTTCGGATCTTCTCCGATCATGCCGCTCTTGTGTGCACCGATCGGGTTAGGCTAACGCGCGGATCACGTTCCATTCCGGATCTGCTTTCTGGATATCGGTCAGGATCTGTTCCAGCATCCATTTTGTCCAGCCGTATGGGTTTGTGCAGGTGCCCTTCGGGCATTCTTCTGTGATCGGGATCATTGCCGGATCACCGTATACGGTTGCGGATGAACTGAAGATGATGTTCTTTACGCCATGATTTCTCATGACATCGCACAGTGTCAGTGTACCTGCGATGTTGTTCTGGTAATATTCCAGAGGTTTTACGGTAGATTCTCCTACTGCTTTCAGTCCTGCGAAATGAATGACTGCCTGTACATCTTCTTTATCAAAGATAGCATCCATTGCTTCTTTGTCGCAGATGTCTGCTTCGTAGAATGTTACTTTTTTGCCTGTGATCTCTTCTACACGATCTACTGCTTTTTTATTTGCATTGTACAGATTGTCTACGATGACTACTTCATAGCCTTCGTTCAGCAGTTCCACACAGGTGTGGCTTCCAATATATCCAGCTCCGCCGGTTACCAAAATTCTCATAGTATTTACCTCCTAATCAATTTGATAAATAGTTTCTTTATATTTATATTTTCATGATAACAAGGTTAAACGATGCCATACGAATTGTTCCATACTTCGTACTCTCACAATTCTGTCATCACCGTTTTATAGTGTTGCGATAAATCTCATGAAGGCTTCTCTTCCTTCCGGTGTGCATTTGTATACACCGGCATCTTCCAGAACGCCTACAAATACATGTCCAACTTCTTCTTTGAGGATATCCATCACATTATCTTTGTTCAGTTCCGGATGTTTCGGCAGGAAGGATTCTACCCAGTCTGCATGTTTTTCCAGAGCTTCGTTGGAACGGATGTCTTTCTTCTCGATGATATAATCTGCCAGATCCTGAAGCTCTGTTTTCAGTCGTGCCGGCAGGATTGCCAGACCCATAACTTCGATCAGACCGATGTTTTCTTTTTTGATGTTATGTTTCTCTGCATGCGGATGATATACGCCAAGCGGATACTCATCTGTCGTCAGGTTGTTTCTCAGAGCCAGATCCAGTTCAAACATATCGCCGACTTTTCTTGCGATCGGTGTGATCGTGTTATGTGGCTCTCCATCTGTCTCAGCAAAGATGTTTGCATCGGCGTCGGTATAGCCTCTCCATGCACCAAAGTACATGGTCAGCCAGATCGATCAGACGTTCTCGTCTTTGCAGCGAATACGCAGTACGGACAGCGGCCATTTTACGATGCCGGCTTCCACATCCTCGTATCCCGGATCTCAACGTGTTTCTCGATTGGTGCTTTGCCATTGCAACTGGTAATTGCCGCCCTGATAGTGGTCATGGCTTAAGATAGAGCCTCCTACAATCGGCAGGTCTGCATTGGATCCGAGGAAGTAGGTGGGAACAGTTTGATAAAGTCAAACAGTTTCACGAACGTTGCTTTTCGATCTTCATCGGGATATGCTCTCCGTTGAATACGATACAGTGCTCATTATAATATACATACGGTGAATACTGGAATCCCCACTGTGTTCCGTTCACTGTGATCGGATGATCCTGTGGTTCTGTCTTGCCGGATGGTTGACACGTCCTGCATAACCTTCGTTCTGACGGCAGAGCAGACATTTTGGATAACCGCTCTGTTTTGCCAGTTTTGCTGCTGCGATCGCTTTCGGATCTTTTTCCGGTTTGGATAAGTTGATGGAAATATCAATGTCTCCGTACTGACTTGGCACTTTCCAGCGAATATCCTTTTTGATACGATAACGGCGGATGTAGTTGGTGTCCTGGCTTAATTTATAATAGTAGTCTGTTGCTTTTACCGGTGACTCTTTGTACAGCTCTTTGAACGTTCCGATCACCTGTGCCGGACGCGGAACCAGGCAGTTCATGATCTTTGTGTCAAACAGGTCACGGTAAACAACACTGTTCTCTTTTAATACGCCTTTTTCAACTGCATAGTCCAGCAGCTCTTCCAGAACTTCTTCCAGATCCACATCTTTGAACTCTGTCTCCGGCTCGGTATATTCTTCCTCCCCAAACAGCTCCAGCAGCTGGTTGGTGGTATAAATACGTTCTTCTTCCGGTACCAGTCCGCTCTCTATGCCATACTGTACCAGACGTTTTACATTTTCATCAAATGTCATGACGTTTCCTCCTGCTTAAATTTCTTTTGCTCCGTCTCCGATTTCCACTACATAGAATTCAGCTTCATGTCCTGTCTTTTCTTTGTAAGCTTTGCCCAGTTTGTCGATGAAGTGATCTACTGCATCATTCTTTACGATACTTACGGTGCAGCCGCCGAATCCGCCGCCTGTGATACGGGAACCGATCACGCCTTCGGTCTCCCATGCCAGATCTACCAGTACGTCGATCTCTTCGCAGGATACTTCATAGTCATCTCTCAGAGATACATGTGAAGCATTCATCAGTTTACCGAATTTCTCTACGTCACCTGCATTCAGTGCTGCTACAGCCTGGATAGTTCTCTGGTTTTCGTATACGGCATGATGTGCTCTCTTCTGGCGAACCGGATCTTTGATGGCATCTTTATATTTTTCGAATTCTTCTTCGCTTAAATCGCCAAGTCCTTTGATATCTACAACTGTCTGCAGCTCTTTTAATGCTGTTTCGCATTCGTTTCTTCTGTCATTGTAAGCAGAATCTACCAGGCTGTGTTTTACTTTACTGTTTGTGATAACGATCTTTGCATTTTCCAGTTTTACACTTGCATATTCATAGCTAAGATCGCTGGTATCCAGGAAGATCGCATGGTCTTTTTTGCCCATTGCCACTGCGAACTGATCCATGATACCGCAGTTGCATCCGTTGAAGTTGTTCTCAGAATACTGTCCGATCAGTGCCAGATCGATCATGCTGATTCCTTCGAATCCAAACAGATCACGTACTGCAAGTCCTGTCAGTACTTCCAGAGATGCGGAAGAAGAAAGTCCGGAACCGTTCGGGATCGTGCCGTAGATCAGGATATCCATACCGGTCGGGATCTTGTATCCTCTGCCTTCTATTGCCCACATAACTCCCTTCGGATAGTTGGTCCATCCTGCTTTTTCAGAATATACCAGATCATCCAGGCTTGTCTCGATCACGCCCAGTTTGCTGAAGTTTTCAGAATAGAAACGGATCGTACGGTCTTCACGTTTGCGGACGATCATGTAAGTTCCGATGCTCAGTGCACATGGGAAAACGTGTCCTCCGTTGTAGTCTGTATGCTCTCCGATCAGGTTTACACGTCCCGGTGAAAAGAATGAACGGATTTCTCCACCTTCCCCATAGATGGATACAAATTTTTCAATCAGTTTTGCTTTCATGTCACTTCTCCTTTTTCTTATTAAATGTATACTGTCACGAACTGCTTCTTCTGTAAAAATCGCAGCTCAAAAACATTCCCGGTTACGTCCGGCTCTGTATCCTTGACGTTCACGCTAATATAAGTATAATGAGACTTACAGAAAAAATCAACAAGTATCATAATAAAAACTATAATTATATTGAGGTATTCTATGCAAATCCAGACCAATCAGAAACAACGTGAACTAAAAGACCACGGAACGTTTGCTTTTCCGGTAAATGTAAGCCATGAAAACCTGTTTTCTTATGAGCGAAGTTCCTTTTTCTGGCACTGGCATCCGGAGATTGAGCTGACTTTGATCGTATCCGGAGACATCAATTATCAGGTAAATGACAAAACTTATCATCTCACCACCGGCGAGGGACTTTTCTGCAATGCCAACATGCCGCACACCGGACACATGTATAATAAGGAAGACTGTGTTTATATTTCCACGACCTTTGACCCACGTATCATTTATGGCTTCGAATCCAGCCACATTCAAACAGCCTATGTCACACCGCTGACACTGGACGACCGTTTTTCTTCCATCAAATTTTCCCCGGATGTCGCATGGCAGGCAGAAATCCTTGCAAACCTGACAAAAATCTGGGAAATTTCTTCTTCCAAGGCTCCGTGCTGGGATTTTCAGATCCAAATCCTGCTCTCCAGGATCTGGCTGACCCTGTATCAGAATACTGAGCCACAGACCGAAACGCTTCCTGCGGTACAACGTGACCGGGAACGTCTTCTGGTGCTGCTCTCCTACCTGCACGACCATTATCAGGAAAAAATCCTGCTCGAACAGGTTGCCGCTCAGATCAATATCTGTAAAAGTGAATGCTGCCGCTTTTTCAAAAGTCATATGAACGAATCGCTTTTTGACTACCTGCTGCATTACCGCATACAGAAAAGCCTGCCGCTTCTGCAAAATACCAACAAAAGTATCACTGATATTTCACTGCTGACAGGCTTTTCCAGTCCCTGCTATTTTTCTAAAATTTTCAAATCCGAAATGGGATGCACGCCGCGGGAGTATCGCAAAAATGCACTCAAGACTCCTTCGCCGGAAGCTGAGCCAGAATGATCGCCGCAAACATGGCAACACAGCCAAGTCCTTCCCGTATACTTAAGGTCTGGCCAAGCAGCAGCCAGCCAGCCAGCACAGAAATACAGGACTCTAGGCTGAGGATCAGCGATGCAATGGTCGGATCCATCCCTTTCTGACCGACGATCTGAAGGGTATAACCGACACCGCAGGACATGATACCGGCATAAGCGATCGGTTTCCACGCCAGAAGCACTGCGGATAACTGCGGCTGTTCCGCAAAGAGCATCGCAATGCCGGATAACAGACCGCACACCAGAAACTGGATGCAGGACATCTTCACACCGTCCACCTTCGGCGAAAAATAATCCACGATCAGGATATGTACTGAAAACAGAATCGCACAGACAAATACCAGAATATCTCCGTATCCAATTGAAAACTGTTCGTTTATGCAAAGCAGATACAAACCCACAACTGCCAGAAGCACCGACAGCCAGATCATCGGACTGCATTTCTTCTTCATAAAAAGTCCGATCACCGGAACGATCACAATATAACACGCTGTAATGAAACCGGCTTTTCCGACGGTTGTATATTGGATGCCGATCTGCTGGAAATTGCTTGCCAGGCACAGGGCGACACCACAGCAGATCCCGCCGGCCAGCAGTGTTTTTCGCTGTGCTTTTTTTTCCTCTTTGCTGACTTTTTCTGCCTTTGCCTTTTTTTCCCGCTTCAGGAAAAAAATACACGGGATCAGCACCAGTCCTCCCAGAATACTTCTCACAAAGTTGAAGGTAAACGGTCCGACATACTCCATCCCCACGCTCTGGGCAACAAACGCCACGCCCCAGATGCATGCCGTCAGTAAAAGCAATGTGGAACTTCTCAGATTTCCTTTTTTCATTTTCACAATTCCTTCCTTATTTCATTAGCTTTCATCATATTCTTTTCTTTTTCGAAAGTCAATGGCGGATTTCTTTATGTTTTTCAACGAAATATCATAAATTTTTATATTTTCTTTTATTGGGAAATATGGTACAATGACTGTCAGTAGGGTCTCAATAATTGTGAAAGTTGCATAAATACCGGCATCTTTCACATCCCAAAATCACTATAACAGAAAGAATATGAGGTGTACACAAATGGCAATAGATAACAGCTTTATCATCAAAAAACTTCAGGGACTTCCAGAGATGTTCGTTATTTTCTCCCAGTCCACCAAGCATCCTTATGTAACCTGTAACGAAGAATCTTTCGATGACCAGATACATATCTTCTCAGACGCTGAGGCAGCACATGCTTATGTTGTTGCAAAAAATGAGCAGGAAAAAATCCCGGTGGTATCCGTAAGAGTAGCAGCAGAGCAGTTCCTTCATTTCTATGGTACACTCTACGCTCTCGGTGTCAACGGCGTGGTACTGCATGACAATGATACGGAAACCTCTCTCGCTCTTGAAGCGATCGTTCACAGAAGACATAATCCGGACGAACTTCCGGAAAAACAGCGTCCTGTCATCAATCCGGAGCTGATGCTCACTTCCCTGTATTTCCTGCAGGAGATGCGTCGTCCGGTCAGCGAGGAAGAAAAAGAAAAAGCTGATCTGCGGGCAATGGACGAAGAACTGGTTGCCAATCTGGTACGCGGCCGTTTCTTAAGCGGTATTATTGTAGACGAAAGCGAAAAAGATGCTGACAGTAAAGCAGAAAATCCTGACGGCAACACGGAAGACGGAAACATCGAAGAAGCCAAAGAATCAGAAACAGAAGAAGAACAGCCAAAGAAAAAAAATAACATCCGTGTTCCGTATGTCAACAATCAGAACGGCGAGATGTATCAGGCTATCTTCACAGACGGATACGAGCTTCAGAGGTTTGATCCGAAGAAAAGACTTCGTCCGGTTGTCGTGAAATTTGATGATCTGGAGAAGTTCCTAGTGAAAGATGCAAAAGGTTTTTTGTTAAATCCGACCAGTACTGCCCTGCCGCTTCGCCGTGAGCAGCTGCCTGCTTTCAAAAAACGTATTGATGGTTAACTGAAAAAGGCACAGGAGTAAAATCCTGTGCCCTCTTTTATTTCCTGTCTGCGGTTTGCCGGACTTCAGCTCTCAGATCAGAAAATCTTTTAATCGCTTACTTCTGGACGGGTGACGCAGTTTCCGCAAAGCCTTGGCTTCGATCTGACGGATACGCTCACGTGTTACGTTGAACTCTTTTCCGACTTCTTCGAGTGTTCTTGCTCTTCCGTCTTCCAGACCAAATCTCAGTTTAACAACCTGACGCTCTCTGTCTGTCAGAGACTCCAGTGCTGTTGCAAGCTCTGCTCTGAGCATGGAAAATGCTGCGGAATCTGCCGGTGAAAGTGCGGAATCATCCTCGATAAAGTCTCCCAGATGGCTGTCATCCTCTTCTCCGATCGGAGTATCCAGTGATACCGGATCTCTGGAGATCTTGAGAACTTCTCTTACACGTGACACGGAAACATTCAGTCTCTCTGCAACTTCTTCCGGGGTCGGTTCACGGCCAAGCTCCTGAAGCAGCGTTCTGGTCATACGAAGTGTCTTGTTGATGGTCTCTACCATATGTACCGGCACACGGATCGTTCTTCCGGTATCTGCGATACCTCTGGTGATCGCCTGACGGATCCACCATGTCGCATAGGTACTGAACTTATAACCTTTGGTATAGTCAAACTTGTCAACGGCTTTCATCAGTCCCATATTTCCTTCCTGGATCAGATCCAGAAACGGCATTCCACGACCGACATATTTTTTGGCAATGCTGACTACCAGACGAAGATTGGCTTCCGTCAGCTGTTTCTTTGCTTCTTCATCTCCTGCTTCCACACGCTTTGCAAGCTCTACCTCCTGCTCGGTGGTCAGCAACGGCACGTTTCCGATCTCTTTCAGATACATACGCACCGGATCTTCTGTGCTGACACCTTCCAGCACATCCACATCATCGATGATCTCAACCTCGTCCTCGTCATCCAGAATGATATCATCATTGTCGAGGATCAGATCTTCTGCATTGTCCACGCCAACTTCGGCATTTACAATATCAATCTTCTGCTTTTCCAGATACTCCAGTACCAGATCCATCTTATCTTCGGTAAGTTCCAGTCCTTTAAAGGCATCATTAATCTCACCGTACTGTAAGACATTTTTCTTTGTCTTTGCTAAATCTACAAGTCCAAGCAATGCTTTTGTAAACTGTTCCTGCTGTAATTCATCCATACTACAATTTCTCCTAATGCTCTTGCCTTCTGGCAACTCATTTTGCTGCATTTAATAAGATACCATTTTTGACATCTTCTGTCAACTTTTCCGGAGCATATTCCAGAAAATCACAAGAAATCCTCCCAAAAAGATAAACATATCTGCCAGATTAAACACTACACGTTCCAATTTTCTGCACTTTGTGTGGAAGCTGAAATAGTCAACCACATATTTTCGTGTGATACGATCCCAAACGTTACTCCATGCTCCTCCAAGGATCATCCCAACACCTGTCTTCAAAAACAGCTGTTTTGGTTTCTTTATAAGATAAGCGTAAAACGCCGTCATTCCTGCTGTAACAACTGTTGTAACACCTGTGAGCAGTTTTGGAGTTTTCTCCATGAAGCTCAGTGCAGCTCCCCGGTTATGCAGCTTCTGAAGGATGATATGCCCTCCGAGCATTTTTTCTGGCGCCTCCTCCTCATTCCAGCTTTCCGCTCTCTTCTTCATAATATAATCCGCCGTAAAAATGCCTGCCGGCAATAGCATCCACTTCATACTATTCCTCCAGTGCCGGCACACCTCTCATCTCAATCAGAGGTCCGCCTTTATGTTCAATATAATCTCTTGTGATCGTAACTTTGCCGATGCTGTCATCTTTCGGGATCTCATACATGATATCCAGCATGAAATCTTCGATGATCGCCCGCAGTGCCCTCGCTCCGGTTTTTTTCTCCAGAGCTTTCTCTGCGATCGCCTCCAGTGCTCCATCCTCAAAAACAAGCTGCACTTCATCAAGTGCCAGCAGTTTCTGATACTGCTTGAGGATGGCATTTTTCGGCTCTTTCAAGATCTTGACCAGCATCTCTTTTGTCAGTCCCCTCAGTGTAAAGACGATCGGCAGTCTTCCGATAAATTCCGGGATCATGCCGAAATTGCGGATATCTTCCAGTGTCACTTTTTCGAGGATATCCGGATCGTTGTCATACTTGTCCTTTAAATCTGCACGAAATCCGATGGATGCCTGTTTGTTCAGACGCTCCTTGATAATATCCTCCAGTCCCGGGAAAGCTCCGCCGCAGATAAAAAGAATATTTCTGGTATTTACTGTGGCCAGCGGCACCATCGCATTTTTGCTGTTGGCTCCGACCGGTACTTCCACATTGGCACCTTCTAAAAGCTTTAACATACCCTGCTGAACAGACTCTCCGCTGACGTCTCTCTGATTGGTGTTCTTTTTCTTCGCGATCTTGTCGATCTCATCTATAAAAATAATGCCCTGTTCTGCTTTTTCCACATCGTTGTCTGCAGCTGCAAGCAGCTTGCTGACAACGCTCTCGATATCGTCTCCTATGTAACCTGCCTCTGTAAGCGAAGTCGCATCGGCGATCGCCAGCGGCACATCCAGAAGTTTTGCAAGGGTCTTGACCAGATAGGTTTTACCGCTTCCGGTCGGTCCGATCATCAGCATATTGGACTTTTCAATCTCAATATCATCCATCGTGCCGGTCGCCACACGTTTATAGTGATTGTAAACGGCAACAGAAACCACTTTCTTTGCATAGTCCTGACCGATCACATACTCATCAAGTTTTGCCTTGATCTTATGCGGTGCCGGGACAGATTTCAGATCAAATGCCGGTTTTGCCTCTTCTTTGCTCTTCTTTTTGCGAATCTTCTGTTTCTGTGGAATGTGATCCTGCAGATCCGACAGATTGATCATGCTGATATTCGGCATATTTGACATATCCTGGAAATTCATACCGCCTTTTCCCATGGAATCAAAAACCTTCTGCATACAATTCTGACAGATATGGATATCGTTCGGCAAATGTACCATCTTTCCTACTTTGCTCTCCGGTCTGCGGCACAGAAAGCAAATATCTTCAAAATCTTCTTTCTTTTCTTCGTCTACTACATCAACATCAATGTTTTTTTCATCTGGCATTGTCATAAACCTCCAGTAATTTTACTGTTCATCATTATAGCTCATATGTTCGCAAGAAACAAGTAAACTTTTTCGAAAGAAAATGGAAAAACAATTATACCAGTCCCTGTACTTTCAGAAGATAGAGCCATCCGGTCAGTGTAAATGCACTGAGCAGCGTCGTCAGCATGACAACACTGGAAGTGAGCACGCCTTTATGCCCCATATTTCTTGCCATAACATAGGAACTGACCGTTGTCGCCGAGCCGAGCATCACAAGAATCGCGATCAGCTTTTCCGTCCGAAAACCAAGTGTCACTGCGATCGGCAGAAATACGCCCGCCAGGATCACCAACTTTAAGAGAACGGCCAGGATCACCGGCCGCATATTTTCGAAAGCTCCTTTGAACTCGATCGATGCCCCCATCGCCATCAGTCCGAGCGGCGTTGCAAGCACTGCTACATTTTTTACTGTTTTTTCAAGGATCACCGGCATCGGAAGTTTTAAAACAGACCACACAACGCCCGTCAGTATCCCGACAATGATCGGATTGGTGATGATCCCGTGTAACGTTTTGCGTATCAGTGCTCCGTTTACCCTGCCGCGTTCCGGCCGCATTACGGTCAGTACTACAACCGCCATAATGTTATAAAGCGGCACACTTGCCACAATCATCAAAGGTCCCATGCCTGCCTCACCGTAAATGTTCTGGATAAAGGCAATTCCGAAGATCGCCGCACTGCTCCGGTAAGATGCCTGGATAAACTCACCCTGCAGGCTCTTATCTTTCAAAAGAAAGGACAGTAATGTTACCGCTGTAATACTGATTAACGTAGCAAGGAAACAAAACACTACAAATTTCCAGTCCCAGGCTTCAAAAAAATCAACGGTCGCCAGATCCTGGAATACCAGCACCGGAAGTGCCACCTTAAATACAAAGCTGTTCATCTTATCGACAAACGATCCGTCCATGATATGCCACTTTCGAAATGCATATCCGAGCATCATCGTCAGGAAGATCGGCATCGTTGCATTCAGGCAAAACATCAAATTACTCATAAAACAAAACTCCAATCTCTGCAGTTTTTTCATGACAGCCTGTTCAAGAAAACCTGCTGCTCACCGCCTGCAGAAGCGGGGCATCTCACGTCCGATGTATACTATACCATGTCCCTTCGCTTTTTTCCAGTGCATATCAGCGATTGCGTTCCAAGTCTCACGTGCGTTCGACTTGAATTTACATTTTCCCCGATTTCCATATGCTATAAATCCTATAGCAATGCTTCTTTTTTGTACACAATTTCAAAAATTTTTCACAAAAATAGTGTAAATTATACTTGCATTTCCCTTATCAGAATAGTAGTATAGGGATATAAAATTTTAGGAGGTGATTTCTATTTCTACTTACAATCTTACTGCTACAACCAAGCTGATCATGGATTATCTGTGGGATTTCCCAGAAGGTACTTCTTTCCGTGAAATTTACAAACATTTCACAGAAGTGAAAGGAAGAGACTGGAAACGCCAGACTCTTTACACTTACCTGACGATCTTGATGGAGCAGGGTTTCCTGAGAACAGAAGGCTCCCGTCGCAGAACTACTTACATCCCGGCAATTTCCCGCGATGCTTACCGTGAGTTCCATGCAAAGGAGATTCTGGAGGATGCTTATGACAATTCTCTTGTAAAATTTGTAACAGCTTATGCAAAGAGCGATAATATCACAAAAGAAGATGCTGACGCAATTATCGCTATTCTGAATGATACTGTAAAATAGCCATTCAGAGGGGAGTGCAAGAGTACGTATGAATATTACAAATTACTATAGTTGTGTGGTACACTTGTGTATGCGTCAGCTTTTCTTCTGGAAAAGCCTGACGGACCAGGAAAAGAGTTCACTTGAATGTGAGCTCCTTTTCTTTTTACATATTTTCTGTCGGCTTAAGATTACTGCTGGAACTGACGGAAGAAATCTTCAAGGGAATCGTAACTGTCGCTTCCACTGTTTCCTTCGTTCCCGCTGTATCCATCGCTTCCATTGCCGTCATATTCATAATACTGACGCGGCTGGCTCTGTCCATTATCCTGTCCCTGACTGTTATCCTGGCTGTTTCCCTGATCCTGACTCTGTGAACCTGAAGAATCTGAGCTACCATCTGAGGAAGAAGTGTACTCACTCTTCTTTGCCAGTGTGACAGAGAAGGTATTCTCTACATATTCTCCGCCCTGTGCTGTCTTGACAACCACATCGATCGTCTCACCTGCTTTGTAATACTCCATGCGTGAAAACAGTTCATTTCTGGAAGAAATCGTGATGCCATCCAGTTTTGTGATGATGTCACCTTTCTTGATGCCTGCTTTTTCTGCCGGAGAACCTTCTACTACGCTGTATACAAATGCACCTGCTGGCAGATTGTAGATCTGACGTGCTTCTTCGGATACATCTCTTGCATCAACACCGAGGAAACCAAGTTCTTCGCTGTCCGTTACTTTTGCTCTGGTCGTACGGTTCATCAGCTCATCCAGGATCGGAGAAGCTGTATTGATCGGGATCGCATATCCCATACCCTCCACGCCGGTATCTGCTGCCTTTGCGGAATTGATACCGATCAGATTGCCGTTCGCATCGAGCAGTGCACCGCCGCTGTTACCAAAGTTGATCGCTGCATCCGTCTGGATCATATTGTTGCTGACATTATCGATCGTCACTTCCCGGTTCAGGGCACTGATGTAACCTACCGTCAGAGACTGTCCGTATCCGAGTGCATTACCGATCGCGATCACCTGATTGCCGATTTTCAGTTTATCGGAGTCACCCATAACCGCAACTTTCAGTTTGCTCTGTACATCTTCGGAAATATCAGAAAGGCTGACTGCCACAACAGCCAGGTCATGGTCCGAATCCGTACCTTTTACCTGTGCTTTTACGACGGCATCATCGGTGTTTTCCGTATCCACGGTAAAGCAGACGCTCAGTTCTTCTGCTCCGTCCACCACATGGTTGTTGGTAGCGATCAGAAGCTCTTTATCTGTCTTGGCAATGATCACACCGGAACCGGCACTTTCTGTTTCCTGATACTGTGTTGTTCCGAAAAACATGCTCTGTACTTCTTCTACGCCTTTGTTTGTGATCGCTACGATGGATGGCATCGCATTCTCTGCGATCTCAGAAACATCGCCGGCTGCTGAGACGCTCTGTGTGACACTCTGGCTGTTATTTGCATCACCGGCTGCCTGTGTCTGCAGCTCTGCTCTCTGCTCAGTCTCACCGGATGAGATAGTCTCGCTTTCTGCCACAAGACTGCTCACGGATTTTTTGGAATCGATCGTTCCGAACGTCACACCAAACACCAGACCGAATACGGCTACACATCCGAAAGCAACTGCGATCTTCTTGCCTGTGCCAAACGGCTTTTTCCCGCCGCTTTCCAGCGAATGTTTCTGCTGCGGATGATTTTGGTAAACGCCGTCATGCCATCCGTCTTCTCTCTGGTGATACTCTCCATTCTGATAGTACTGACGGTATCCTTTCTTTTCTTCGTTAATATGCTCTTCTGCATGATGCTCTGATGAACCATACTGCTGTGAGTTCTGTGTGCTGCCTGTCGGCTCTGCCTGTTCGCCTCTTTCGTAGCTGTAATGGTAAACAGATGACTGCTCCCCGGATTCTGCGGATGCTTCGGTTTCTTCCGCTGTCGATGCCTGTACCTCTTCGGTTTCTGACAGCTGATCTTCTTCCCCGTACATCTGCCCGGTTTTCACTTCATCCTCTGCGGATGGCTGCTTTGGATCGTAGCGGTCTTCATTTTCTTTATTATCAAATTCATCATACATGACCAAATCCTCCTCTTATCGCTATTTTGCGTCTGACTTTTCTATCAGGCCACATTTTTTCTGTATGGTATGAAAGTATAGCAGTCGTTTGTGTTCAAAGTGTGACAAAATCGCTTAATTTTTACATCTTGACTGGAGTTTCTTTTTCTTCTCCCAATAACTCTTATTTCCTGTAAGGTGTAAAACTATGTTTTCCGGCAGTTTCTGATAGGACCTGCCAAGCCTATAACCGAGCAGTTTGCTTGCACTTCGCATCCCCAGAACCGGAATGAGATACGGCTTTCTCTGTGAGATCAGATACGCTGCGGTCGCCTTCACCATGCGAATCCCTTCACTTTCTGATTTTGCCATGGCAAAAATCTCCGGGTGATCCGCCTGGGACACTGCCAGATCAAAGTTCCGGTGCAGCTGCTGGCGATTTGTATAGTTGTGGGAATGAACCACTCTTGCTTCTGCAACATAGGCAATGGCATAACCTTCCTGGATCAGTTTTCCCGCAAATATCATATCTTCATTGAAAATGGTGTGCTTTACGAAACCTCCCAGCTTTTCGTAAATGCTTCTGCGGTACATCGCACAGACATTCGAACAGAAAAACGTTTTGATCCCCAGACGGTCTAAGTCTGCTTTTGTTTTTACGCTGCTCTCTTTCGGATAATTAAAACTTCTCGTATAACGCTCGATGATATCGCAGTCTTTGTCCGGCAGCTGTCTTGCATAGGCTGCCGCCACCTTTTCCTTTTCAAAAGCGGATACCAGTTTTTCCACCAGATAAACATCTGCCGGGACGGCATCCTGCGTCATAAATAAGATCAGATCCCCGTCAAGCAGGGAGGCGGCACCATCTCTGGTACCGCCGTGGTCAAAATCTTCTGTCTCTATATGCCGGATCTGTACATTCTGCCACGTTTCATATCCTTTTTCCGGAAAAAACTTTTCTTCCGTATTTACGATCAGGATCGTCCCGATCGGATAAGTCTGTTTCTGAAGCATATGCATCAGCCGGTCAAATTTATGATCCGGTTTATAGCTCGGAATCACAACATCTACCGTTTTTTTCACATTTTCCCTACTTTCTTGTTTACTGTATTCCTGTATCGTTGATGATCTGCCAGCTGATCTCCTGCACGGAATCGGACGGCTCATAACTGCCGTCATCGAACAGCCACTGGTGAAGCTGACGTACATTGTCTGCTAAATCGACTGCCACCACGCAGTCTCCTGCCTGAAGATTTGCTGCCGTTAAATTAAACGGAAATCCTGTCTGGTCTGTCAGGTTATAAGAAGAAACATCTTTTGCCAGGGAGAGCAGCTCCGTGTTGCCAAGGCTTGTCATCATATTGCCGGCCACGTTGTCGATCAGATTGTTCAGTGTCAGAAGATCGGCACTTTTTGCCTTCTCCAGGATCTTCTGAAGAACGGTACGCTGTCTTTCGGTACGTTTGAAATCGCTTCCTTCCGTATAACGGATACGGCAGTAAGACAGTGCCTGAAGTCCGTTTAAGGTCTGAAGTCCTGCATATTCGACCGGAACGATCTCTTTGCCGGTCACCTGGGAACCCTCTACCTGATAATTGTTCAGATGTACAATCTCGTCCTCCTGCACATCGATGTCAATACCGCCAAGTGCATCGACCACATCGGCAACTGCCGTGAAATCTACGGTGACAAAATCCGTGATATCCAGATCCAGGTTTTTGTTCAGCATGCTGATCGCACGGGAAGGTCCGCCGAAATAATAACATTCGGTCGCCTTGCGGTACTCTCCGTTTGTATTGTCCAGGTAAGTATCGCGGTAAACAGACACCAGTTTGACATCTTTTGTCTTGTTGTTGATGCTTGCGATCAGAATGGTATCACTGTGAGCCTCTTTGTCAAGGCTTCCCTCTCTAGAGTCCACACCGAACAATGCAATGTTTGTATAGCCTTTCAGGTTGACGTTGTCATTGATCACAATATCACCTTTTGATACATCGGCACGTTTGATCTTGCCGACCTTTGCAGCAACAAACAGTCCGGCTGCCAGAAGTACAAGGATCAGTATTTCAATGATAAACGTGATCCGTTTTCTCTTCTTTTTCTTTGCTGCACGTTTTCTTCTGTCATTCTGTTCATAGTACCGGTCGTCATAGCCGCCGCCCGGATAACCCTGACGGTAGCCGCCGTCTCTTCCGTATCCGTCCTGACGGTATCCCTGCTCGTAACGTCGGTCATACTGTCTGCCGTAATCCCGGCGGTATTCTTCCTGCTGATAGCCTCTGTTCTCTTCGCTGCGGTAGTTTCCCCTGCTCTGACGGCGGTAATCGTCTCGGTAATATGGATCCCGGCGGTACTCTCTGTCATCAAACCTGCGGTCATCTGACTCTCTTTTGCTTTTTCTTGCCATCTCAAATCCCCCTTCTAGTATGCATTCTTGTTGATAAAGCCTTTAAAAATTGTAAGCATCAAAATCTTGATATCCAGTCCCACGGTCCAGTTCTCTATATAGTACAGGTCAAACTCGATCCTGCGTTTGATGGATGTATCTCCCCGGTATCCGTTTATCTGTGCCCATCCGGTCATCCCCGGACGCACCTGATGTTTTACCATATAACGTGGGATCTCCTCCCGGAACTTCTCCACAAACTGAGGCCGCTCCGGTCTCGGACCGACCAGGCTCATATCTCCTTTCAGGACGTTGAACAGCTGCGGCAGTTCATCAATACTCGTCTTTCGCATGATCTTGCCGATGCCTGTCACTCTCGGATCGTTCTTTGTCGTCCAGGCTGCCTTTTCATCCTTTATCTCCTGCACCGCCATCGAGCGGAATTTATACATATAGAACGGCTTGTTGTGCAGTCCGACACGTTCCTGCCTGAAGATCAGCGGTCCTTTCGAAGTTGTTTTCACCAGGATTGCAGAAATCAGCATGATCGGTGAAAACAGGATAATGGCCACCAGTGCCCCGAAAATATCGATGCTGCGTTTGACCATGCTGTTGAAAGTATTGGTCAGCGGCACATGACGGATGTTGATCACCGGAAGTCCGAGCAGATCCTCGGTGTAAGGTCTGGTCGGAATAATGTTATTGTAGTCCGGGATAAATTTGGTGTGCACTCCGGACTTTTCGCACAGTGCAACGATGTGCTGCAGTTTCTCGTATTCCCCAAGTCCCAGCGTGATCGCAATCTCATCCAGACAGTTTTCCGGCAGGATCACGACCAGATTCTCGATCCTTCCGATCACTTTGATGCCTTTGTACATCGTCCCGCGTGCCACATTGTCATCTAAGATGCCCCGGACACAGTAGCCCCACTGCGGATTCGCAATGATACGGTCGATATACTGCTCTGCCGCCCGGCTGTAGCCGACAAGCAGGATTTGTTTCTGGTTCAGCCCGCGTCTGCGAAGGCTCATCAGCACCATGCGGATCAGATTCCGCACCAGCGTTTCCACAACGATGTTCAGTGCATAGAAAATGCAGAGCATCTTTCTGGAAAAGTCGATTTCATGCTGCATATATGCAATCGTAAAAAACAGCAGCAGTGCTATGGTGTTTGCCTTTACGATGTTGCCAAACTCAAGTCTTCGTCCCTGCACCCGTTTTGGCGTGTACAGGCTGAATGCATGATAGAGCAACAGCAGCCCCGGTATCAGAATGACCAGGGCTGACATATACGTCTCAAGCGGAAGTTTTCCGGCAACATCCGGTGCGAAAAACTCAAACTGAATAAACCAGGCTGCGATATAGGTACATGCGATCACCAGTGCGTCTACCACCACATGGATGCGGTTCAGAAGCGTTTGATTGTCTTTGATCATGGTTATCCTCTCCCTGTTTGCTTGCCTTATCATAACGCATACGCCGAAAAAGGGCAATTCTTTTTTGCCCGTTTTGGCAGCGTTTTACAAATAATTTACGTTTTGTATTTCTATTTTTTATCTTTATTACATCACAAATCTTCGAACGACATTCACCCAGAGCTGCACCTGAATTCTCACATAATTCCACAGATGCCGCTTCTGAAACGGAACTTTTTTCTCTTTGTCTGACATGGCAATGCCGTTAAAAATACCGTTTGCATATTCTTTCCCAAAGCCTTTCCGGACAAAGAACAGCCACTTGACCACAAACCCGGGAATCAGAAGCGGCAGATTCAGTATGATCTGCAGAAACGGCATATTCTTATAAATCATATAAACATTGTTTCTCGAAGAATGGCGTACTTTAAACTCATTGTATCTTGATCCGCTCGTCCCGCTTCCGACATGCCATACGACTGCCCGCGGACAGTACCAGTTCTCATAGCCATAGATCTGGGCACGGTAGCCGACATCAATATCCTCAAGATAGGCAAAATGTGCCTCATCAAACCGTCCGATCTTCTCAAATACGCTTCTACGGTACATGGAAGCTCCGCCACAGGCTGCAAACACTTTTCTCGGCTTGAGATAATCTTTCCACGGCCTGTCTTTTCCAAGTGCATATGCCCATCCAAGGGCACAGTAATAATCCCCGGCATCATCCAGTTTGTCCGGCTCGTGCATTTTGATCATTCTTGCCGAGCAGGAAAAGCAGTGCGGATGCTGCCGCATCATGATCAACAGCTCCTCAATGCAGTCTTCATGCAGCTTTGTGTCATTGTTCAGAAGAAATACATAAGAAGACTCTGCTGCCCGGATTCCCGCATTGACCGCATGGCAAAAACCATAATTCCGGTCAAGTGCCAGGATCTTTACCCACGGATAATGTTCTTTTACAAACGCAAGGCTTCCGTCCGTCGAACCATTATCCACAAGGACTGTCTCATAATTTTTACAGGTCTGCTCTCTTAATGTATCCAGACAGTCCTTTAAATATCCGATTCCATTATAATTCGGTATCACTACCGTAACTTCTGCCATATGCATTCCTTCCTAACGCTTTCTCAGTGTATAATTGCAGGTGTTGAGTGAGAAATTCTCGTTGTAATAAGGATCGCCCTTCGTAAGGATCTCACTCCAGTGTGCTTTCATATAGTTAATTTCACTTAAGAAACGTTTCTGTTTTTCCGGTGTGTCTTCGTAACCGCGGCTCTTGGATTCATAGTGATACAGCTCGACATTCGGCTCATAAACTACAAGATAGCCTTCTCTTCTTACCTTCAGGCAGAAATCAATGTCATTGAATGCAACGGCAAGGTCTTCGTTGAATCCGCCTGCCCCCTCCCATGCTTTGCGGTCCACCATCATGCAGGCAGCCGTCACGGCACTTAAATCCTGCTGAAGGATTGCTTTTCTAAGATAACCGCTGCGTTCTCTTGCCATACCGACAAACATCGCCCCGGCAACGCCGCCAATACCGATGATCACGCCCGCATGCTGGATCGTATCATCCGGATAATACAGTTTCACTCCCACAATGCCGACCTCTTTTCGCTGACACTGTCCGATCATCCGCTCCAGCCAGTCCGGTGTGATCACCGTCACATCGTTATTCAGGCAGAGAATATAATCGCCTTTTGCAAATGTAAACCCGAAATTGTTCAGAGCAGAATAATTAAAGCCCGACTTCCAGTAAACGACCCGGATGCCGTCCCTGCCGTCAATCTCTTTGTAATAATCAAAAATCTCCTGCCCGGTGCTGTTATTCTCCACAATAATGATCTCATAATTACGATAGGTTGATTTCTCTTTGATGGAATCCAGACACTTTTTGAGTGTCTCTTTTTCATCCTTGTTCGGAATGATGATCGAGACGAGCGGTTCGCCCGTCACCTGATATTTCGCCCGGTAAAATCCAGGGAACAGCGTATCAGTCACTTCTGCCTCTTCCCCGCAGCGGCGGATGTGCTCTGTCACTGCCCGTTTTCCGGCATCGTAGGCATACTTTTTGCTGAGCGGATTGTCCGCTGTGGAAGCCTTGTGCACTCGCCAGTGGTACAGCACCTTCGGAATATGCTCGATCCCTTTTGCTTTTTCAATGCAGCGGAACAGAAACTCGTGATCCTGTGCTCCGTCAAATTCTTTTTTCTGGCCGCCCACTTCCTGCACCAGTGTCTTTTTCACAACCAGCAGATGGCAGATATAATTGTTGGAACGCAGCAGATCAAGATTGAAATCCGGCTTGAAATTTGGCTGATAACGCTCGGAAAGATCACTTGTCACCTTGTCCTCATCTGTGTAAACAATCTCCGCCCCTGTTTTGCAGATCCGATCTGCCACTTCATAGAGGGCATTTTCAGAAAGCAGATCATCATGGTCAAACAGAGCAATATAATCGCCGTCCGCCAGTTCCATCGCTGCATTCGTGTTGTCTGCGATGCCCAGATTTTCCGCAAGGATCTTATATTTGATACGTTTATCAGAAAGATAACTGTCAACGATCCGTTTTGTCCCTGCGGTATCTCCACTTCCGTCTGCAATGCACAGCTGCCAGTGCGGATAGGTCTGTGCCGTCACCGATTCGATCATCTGCCGCAGAAAAACTTCCGGTGTTTTGTAAATCGGAACCACAACACTGATCAGCGGCGGATACTCCCAGATCCGTCCTCTCTGTGCTTTTCGCTCCTCATCCGTCAGAATATCATTCTTACACCACTCATTATAATCGACTTCTTCTTTTTCAAATCGCTCTGATAATCGCACTTTAAATTCCTGAAAACCATACTGCTTCAAATAAGAAAATCCCTTTTTGATCGTGTAGGGATTCAGGCTTTTTGCCAGTTTCGAAAAATCCATACGTTTCCTCTCTTACTTTTCTGCTCTTCCGGAAAGCATTTCCATCCGGGGCATTTATCTTAACTTTTTCTCTGTTTCACCTGAAAAGACTCTTTGTACACTATAGTATAGAGGAAGCTTTTCTGTCAAGTGTCGGATTTTCTCCCGCATTTTTGATTGCAGGATTTCCGGCAGATGTGATATGATGAGTCAAGGGACAAATGGACACAAAACGGATGCTTGCATACGTATTTGTGTCTATGAGGACCGCTAAAACATGAGAAAGCAGCCATTTTTTGTAAAAAAATGAGCGAATTTCGAATGTTTGCGTGATTTTGGGAGTGCAGAGCACGAAAAAATCACGTATGACTCATAAAGATTTCCAGTTATTGAGACGCTTATCATATAGAAAGGACAAAGTGAAAACGATGATTTCAGATAAAACAGATTCTAGTTCGGATAAAAACACAAAAAAAGCAAAGAACAAAGTCCTCGGACATTTGCTCTCGCTTTTTTTCGGCATACTGCTTGGCGGCCTGCTCTGCCTGCTTCTGGTTGTGGCCGCACGCCACATGGGTCTGATCTCTTTTGGAGAAGCAGATTCTTTTTACGATACCGCCGTTTCCTATTACAGTGAGCAGTTCGGCGATGCCGCTTCCGCCCAGAGCCAGGACCCGCCCTCTTTTGCACGTTTTTATACGCGTGCGGCAGATACCTCCATCTTAAACAGCGATGTCTCCCTCGATCTGGAGCGGATCCTTCAGGAGAATGTTCTGCTGGAAGGGGAAGGATCGGAGGATGCCGATACTGCTGATTCCGACGCTGCGGATTCGGAAAGTGCGACCGCTTCCCTTGCAAAAGAGATCACCGGAAAGAAGATACGTCCGGCATCAAAACTTCAGGAAAGCTGCACCTTGGACGGCATTTCCCGCGACTTTACGGATCTTACGGTAAATCCTTCCTCTCCGGCAGCTATCCAGCTTGATACCGCCACATCAAGACTTTACCAACGAGTTTATCTTATTTTTGCTCTGACAGCTGATTCTGACGGCACGCTGACCGTCTCACAGAATTCGGACATGGTATATCAGATCCCGTTTACGGCCGGCGAGAAGAAAAACGTGCAGATCGCTATTTCCATCTCGTCCGACTCGGTAAACTTTTCCTGTGAAAAGAAAAGCTGTCGGATCACAGACCTTGCACTGCTTGGCTCCGTCAAAACCATATCCGCCTACACCGGTGCTCAGATTGCTTTCGATGAGAATACCGAAAAGGACCAGATCTCCGGTACCGTGACGACAGAAAATGCCGGTTTTCTCTTTCTGCCAATCCCATACAGCAAGAATGTAAAAGCTTATGTAGACGGCATCAAGACCGATGTTTTACGTGCCGATGCCTGCTTCGTCTGTGTTCCGGTCGGCTCAGGAGAACACACCTTTGCATTTTACCGGAAGTGAGCATTTTCTATAAAAAGCAGCCGGAAACCACCGGGTCTCCGACTGCTCATTTTCTGCTCTATTTTCGATGAAAGAATCGTTTCATCTGCTCTTTAAATGGTATTTTCGCATCCGAAATTTTCCTTGCCATTTTATAAGAAATCGTTCCTTTTGTTACTTCGATCGACGCTTTCAGTGCCGCATTCTCGTTTTTCAGTCGGTTCATCGCCGCGATGCTGCCGCTGCCGCCAATGGATGGATCGCCAAGAGCCAGTCCCTGGAAAATGAAATCCCGATCGATCTTGTCTTCCGGCAGTTCTTTTTCCGTAAACTCCAGAAGTTCCCGGTAGAAGCTGCGGTACTCTTCGCACATCTGCTCCACCGTTTTCATCTCCATATTATCCACGATCTCTTTCTTTGCCTGATATTCTTCCGGATGATCGATGATATGATGCAGCAGCTGCATCACCTCATCCGGGCTGGCATCCGGCTTCACCAGCCAGCCGCCGCCTGTCTTTCTGATACGCTCCCCGACTGCCCCGATGTCGGTTGCAACGATCGGAATCCCATTAAGCCATGCTTCTGAGACGGTATAACTGAATGTCTCCGGCCAGATCGGCAGAATGCAGATAATATCAATCTCATTATCTTCAAGAAGCTGCGGAAGTTCCTCTTTTTTGTAAGTGGAGCTGAAGAAACAGTTCTCCTGTGAAATTTCCAGAATATTCTTATCACCGATCGCACCTAATACAAACCAGTTGATCCCGCCTTTGTCCATCGGAATCAGCTCTCTTGCCATCAGACTTCCTTTCTGCGGAACCATTCCTCCAAGGAATGCCACATTGAGCCTTCCTCGTTTTCCGAAGCGATGGTGATATTCTCCTTTGGTACTTTGATTATCCGTGTAAAACACGCCGTCATGCTTGACATAGACACGGATCTTCACCGGTCCGTCGGCAAGTTTTCTGGTACTGATACGAAGATCCAGACCGCACATCAGTGCTTCTGTTGCACCAAATGCATCGACAATATCCGGTCTTGGTACTTTGTTTGCCAGAAAACAGTCCTTTTTGCCTTTGCTGTCCGTAAATTCCACATAAATCTTCGTCTCTTCGTTTGGCACGCCTTCCAGATAAGCCCAGCCTTTGATGTCATTGAGCCCCTGATCGGCTCCCGGCACACGATCCAGCTTCACGTGCAGGTGCTCGCTCTTCTGATGCTTCTCCGGTGACGGCACATGGATGATATCACGCTCCAGTTTGTCTTCTCCGTGTTCGATGACCATGCATTTTTCTTTCAGAGAAGGGAAATATTCAAGCAGAATATCCCTCGCACTTTCGGATGGGAAGATCAGTTTCCGGCAAATGGAAAGTGCCTTTTTATTTTCCCTTCTCCAGATGCGAAGATAATCAACCTGGCTTGCAATGTCTTTTTTCTGACGCAGACATTCCCGGCAGCGTTTCTGCCTCTCTTCAAAGGAAAGCTTTGCATCCTCTTTCTGACAGAACTGATTTTCGTTATCCAGAAGAATGATCGTCGGGCAGGCATAATAGAAATCATGAATGGTTGCGATCACCGGGATTCCGAAACGCTCTGCCGCAAAATAAAGCTCCAGAGAAAGATCCTGCGAATGCTGGATATGCACCATATCAATGTCAAATGCCAGCAAGATCTGTTCATAGATCTTTCGCATCTTTTCATCACGGAAAACCGGAAACTTCGGTGCTTCGCCAATTTCAAATTTCAGGGAGACCACATCTTTGTCCGTGTAGATCGTCAGTCTTAAATATTCTTCATCTCTTGCCGCCACGAAGACATTGTATTCATCCCGCAGTGCCATCGTCAGCTCTTTGACATGAATCTGTGTGCCGCCGATGTTGTTGAATGCCCCTTCCTGGAAATCCAGATGCAGCAGATAGAGAATGTTCTGCTTTCCGTTGTGCAGCTTTGTATACATATTGATATTGTCGCGGATCTCCTGATCCGGATTTTCCATACAGTACAGATGGTTCATCCGCATCTGGGCAGCGTAACGGTCATTTAAGATTGCCTCATGTTCTTCAAGAAGCTTTTTCTTTTCTTCGGTGTCAAACGAAGCGGTCCCTTTATGGTATACAAAGGTGTCATCGCACATTACATGATGATAACCTGCCTGCTCTGCACGGTTGCAGAAATCATTTTCCTCCCCGTAGCCTCTGCCGAACGTTTCAGCGTCAAAGACACCGATGTCATCGATCACACTGCGTTTGATATACATACAGAAACCAACCGCAACGGTGATCCTTGGATAACGTCTGAGGCTGCACGTTTCAATCAGTCCGGCGTACTCATCTGCCGTGACATTCTCCGGTATCGGATTGTCCTGGCACATGACCGGAACCGAACATAAAGTAGCACTGTTTGAGAGCGGTGTCACCGTTCCGATGCTCTCCTCCCGGTATGCACAGGCGATGATCTTGTCCAGCCACCCTGCGGTAACGATCGTGTCAGAATTTAAAAGAAGGACATCTCGATCCTCTGACTGTGCCATTCCCTTATTGACGTTCGCGGAAAACCCCATATTCTTTTCGTTGTGCAGCACCAGAATATGTTCCCCGGCAAAGCTATCCAGATAAGGTGCAATCCGTTCATCCGGACTGCAGTCGTTGATCAGGATCAGCCGGTGTTTCGTAAGATCTGTATGCTTTAACACACTCGGCATACAAAGCTGCAAATCATCGTAACCATTGTACACCGGTATAATAATATCTACTGCCTCTGTCCTTTTTTTCATTTATTTCCTCCAAAATGCAAGACCATTTTTTTTACCAAGCAGCCAGTTTGCACGCTCCAGTGCCTCTTCCATGGAGAGTACCGCAATCATGCCGCTGATCTTTACCTGATCCTTGTTTTCTTCCATTTTGACCAGATAAACCGGATCGGTCGTTAAAAACAGATCGCCATGCTCCACTTTTCCGGAAGCGTTGACCGCTTTTAACTTCGCATTGGTTCCGGCATGGTCGATCCGGCAGATACATGGTTTTCCTTCCAGCGGATCAAAACGCAGTGCCTTCCAGTCCTTGAAATTTTTCAGATCAAAAGTCACGCGGAACGCTCCGTCCTGCAGAACCGTTTCCGCCTGGATTTTCTCCTCTTCCCGAAACCCGTTTCCGGTGTCCACAAAGAGCTGGCAGTTCAGCAGATCCTTCTCCTGGTGGCGTTTGCGGAACTCTTCCAGAGAGTCACTGATCTCCGATGTTAAAGGTGCAATACGTTCCGACGTAGTGTTCTGCAAAATAGGTGCCCCATTTGTGGAAAGTCTCGGACATCTCCTGCGTAATCTGATATTCTTCTAAAAGCTCCTGCATCTTGCAGTCTTGTTCCAGCTGTGGATAGCGCCGTATTAGCCTACGATGGCACGCTGTATGATAAATGCCACCGGAACCGGAAAATCAAAGATCCATTCGCAGTCAATGACACGGTATTTTCCGTCTTTTTCGAAAATATTGTCGAGGATCAGATCGATGTTCGCCGTAAGGTAAATGCATCACGGCAGTTCCGGGCAGATCTGTGAAGTTCCAAAAACCTGGGCAAACTCCGTCCGCTCTCTTCCGGACATCTCCCGGCTTACGATATGACGGTTCCCAGTTGCTGCGGATTCTTTTTCACACAGCATACTGACCGTGGAAATCAGATTTTTCACTTTTTCCACGTTATGTTCATAAATGGCCTGCTTTGCCTGTTGTCCAAGGCTTTTTTCCTGAAGAAACGGTGTCACGACAGCATCGCCTTTTGCTTTTATGCCAAGGCTGCTCCAGCTTCCGTAATCTTTCTGTTTGTTCTGCATATTCTGCAGGTGACGTTTTGCCTCGTTTGTCATCGGCTGCTTGACAACCACTTTTTCTCCGTTTTGCTCTTCAATCGTGGTAGCAATGGAGAAATGACGGTCGCGGTCGGTGCTCATCTTCGCATAAAGCACTTTTTTATCAGCACGGATCTGATTTCTGCTCATCTCGATCAGAAAAGAATTGGCAAAATAATCCATTCTGCCATCCTGCTGAATCGTCTCCGCTACCTGTCCCTCCCTGAACAGTGCCATGCGGTATTTTGTGAAATTCCAGGTCGGAAGACTCATATTTCTGCTCTTTTAAAGACTCATCCGTAAAGACTTCCCGCGGAAACTTGTAATCCGGATACGGATAATAAAAACGGTGATAAGAAAAACCACAGGCTTCCATCAGACGTTCCCACTCTCCTTTGGAGAATGTCCGCACGGAATGATTGTCCGGATACCCGGCAATGCCGTCAAAATAGCCGTTGGTATGATCTTCCGGTGCACCCGCAAAATACTTGAGTCCAAAGCGGTTCTCGATTGCAATCAGCAGGATCCCCTCCGGCTTGAGCAGCCGTTTGATATTCTTAAGAAACGTCTCGCACGGCTGATCCCCCTCGGTAAAGCCCGGTGCATACTCAAACACGCCGTTGAGCACAATATAATCAAACTGCTCACCGAACACCATATCATTTAAATTGCCGACCCAGATCTCCATGGTGATTCGGCAATCACGCTTTCATGCCTTGCCATGTTGATGTCCGCTCTCTGCTTGGAAAGCTCCACCGACACGACCTTTTTCATCCGCTCACAGAGCAGGCCGCTGATCGCCCCGCAGCCGGAGCCAATCTCCAGACAGGTCGCATCCTCCTGAAACGGATACCAGTTCAGGATGTTCTCGCGGACTCTGGAAAGATGGTAAAGTACCGGAAACGGAACATTCTCCATACTCTCGTAATTGCCCTCAGGTTTTGACGATCTTCAGTATTTCCTTTTCAATATCTCCGTCGGAGTAAAAATTCTCTCCGCTGTAATAATCCAGATTAAACTTTGCCATAATTCCCCCCGCTTCAGGATAGTGTTACTTTTGAATTCATATCGTAATAACCGACGGTATTGCGGTCTGAGATCACCGTCAGGCTGCATACATCAAGAATCAAAATTTACCGTAATGCAAACTCTCCGTTGCGGTAACCGGTACATCCAAGAGAAATCAGATATTCTCCGCCCTGCAGATCCAGTTTCTGCGTGAAGGTGATCTCCTGACTCTCGCCCTCTTTTTTACCTTTGACATCTGCCTTTTCATACATGGTGTTTGTTCCGGTAATCTCAATCCCCTGCAGATTCTTGATCGTAAACGCATAGATCGGCTCTTTAATCTCCTCGTGGAAATCCACCTTCATGCGAACAGAAAAGGTGCTGCCCTTCATCAGGGTATTGGTGATCAGCCCTTTGTCATCGAGGATCGCATAGTCTGTGATCTCCGCAATCTTCTCTCCATACTCGATCAGCTTCGGATTGACCACGACCGAATCCTTCCAGTTTGCACTGACATCCTCGACATCGTTCATCCGGCTGTCTGTCTCCAGTTCAGACGGATCAAACTGATGCACCAGAACCTTCTTATAAATATCAACCGCTTCTTTCGGTGTTCCCTCAAAGATCTTCTCGCCCTGGTTGAGCAGGATCGCACGGTCACAGTATTTTGTGATGCTTCCAAGGTCGTGGCTGACAAACAGGATCGTCTTACCTTCTTTTTTGAAATCCTCAAATTTGCGGTAACATTTTGCCTGGAAAAAAACGTCTCCGACCGACAGTGCCTCATCCACGATCAGGATCTCCGGATCGATATTGATGGCAACGGCAAATGCCAGCCGCACAAACATACCGCTTGAGTACGATTTGACCGGCTGATTAACAAAATCACCGATATCCGCAAACTCCAGAATATTGTCCAGTCGCTCATCGATCTCTTCTTTTGTAAATCCAAGCATCGTTCCGTTCAGATAGACATTCTCGATCCCGGTGTATTCCATGTTGAATCCGGCTCCAAGCTCCAGAAGTGCCGAGATACGTCCATCCACGTTCACTTCGCCTCCGGTCGGATTCAGAACACCGGTGATGATCTTCAGAATCGTCGATTTACCGGAACCGTTCGTCCCGATGATGCCGACCGTCTCGCCTTTTCTGATCTCAAAATTAACATGTTTCAACGCATAATGCTCCCTCGCATCCACATGAAATCCAAGCGTCTCCTTCAGACGGTCAGACGGTTTGTTATATAATTTATATACTTTACTCAGGTCTTTTACCTGAATTGCCATTTCACTCATAGATTTCGATTCCTCATAAATTTACAGAACATCCGCAAAATGTATCTTTAACTTCCGGAACAGTCTCGTGCCGATCAGCCAGAACACCAGAGTAAATGCCCAGAAATACAGAGTCATGCCCGGACGCTGCCAGAACCATATCTTGTAAATAAAGGCATCACGATATCCCTGGACAATATAAAACATCGGATTTAATTTCAAGATGGACGCAAGGATGCCGGTAATGCCGAGATCCTCCATCGACCACATGATCGGAGTCATCCAGACTCCCACCTGAAGTGCAATGTTGATCACCTGTGTCAGGTCACGAAAAAAGACAACGACCGAACTGGTCATATAAGTGATCCCGAGCACGAGCACAAAGATACAAAACGTATAATAAATCACCTGGATCGTATAAACAGTCGGATAACATCCCATCGCCGTGTACAGGATCAGAGCAACCAGAATAAAAAACAGGTGTACAAAAACAGCGGACACAACTTTGACCATCGGCAGGATATCAATCCGAAATACCACCTTTTTGACCAGATAATTGTATTCCAGCAGTGCATTCGTTCCGTTGATCAGTCCGTCCTGAAAAAAGAACCAGGGAATCAGTCCGGCGATCAGCCACAGCACGAACGGTACCGGTCTTGGTGATGAACTCCTTATCATACCAAAAACAAACCAGTAAACCATGACCGTCACAACCGGCTGTACAAACGCCCAGACGATCCCCAGGTAGGAACCGGCGTATTTCTTTTTAAAATCATTTTTCGCAAGCTGAAAAATCAGTGTTCTGCCCGCAAAAAGCTCTGCGGGCAGTGACCGGGTTTCTTTCATAGATTCCTTTTCCTCCTAAAGTCCCTCTGCAATTTCCAGTAAATACCGGCCATATGCAGTCTTCAGCAGAGGCTGTGCCAGCTCAACGAGCTGTTCTTTTGTGATAAATCCTCTCTTATATGCAATTTCTTCGATGCAGGAAATATAAAGTCCCTGTCTCTTCTGGAAGGCAGCTACGAAATCTGCCGCATCGAGCAGTGCATCGTGTGTGCCGGTATCCAGCCATGCAAAACCTCTGCCAAGTGTCTCCACCTTCAGGGTTCCTCTCCTTAAATATTCATTGTTGATACTGGTGATCTCGATCTCACCGCGTGCGGAAGGTTTGACATTCTTTGCGATCTCTACCACATCATTATCATAGAAATACAGTCCCGGAACAGCGTAGTTGGACTTCGGATGCTCCGGTTTCTCCTCGATGGAGAGTGCCTTTCCGTTCTCATCAAACTCTACGACACCATATTCTCTCGGGTCACGCACATAATATCCGAAAATAGTCGCTCCCTTTTCAATCTTGGCTGCACGCATCAGAACCTGTGAAAAGCTCTGTCCGTAGAAAATATTGTCACCGAGCACCAGTGCCACACTGTCATCTCCGATGAAATCGGCTCCGATAATAAACGCATCTGCCAGTCCCCGAGGTTTGTCCTGAACAGCATAAGACATCTGAAGCCCCAGCTGCTCACCGGTGCCAAACAATTCTTTAAATACCGGAAGATCACGCTCTGTAGAGATGATCAGGATCTCTCGGATCCCTGCCAGCATCAGTGTGGACAACGGATAGTAGATCATCGGCTTATCATAAACCGGCATGATCTGTTTTGAAATCGCTTTGGTCAGCGGGTACAGTCTGGTACCGGAACCGCCTGCTAAAATAATCCCCTTCATATATCGATCCTTTCTTATTTGCGGTACATCTCTTCGTAATATTTCTGATAGTCACCGCTTGTCACATTTGCCATCCAGTCTTCGTGTTCAAAATACCATTTGATTGTTTTCTTGATGCCTTCTGCAAACATCGTCTCCGGATACCAGCCAATCTCAGCTTTGATCTTGTCCGGTGCGATCGCATATCTGCGGTCATGGCCCTTGCGGTCTTCCACATAAGTGATCAGTTCTTCATTGATATGTGCTTTTCTCGGGTCTTCGTCCGGAAGCATCTCGTTTAACGTATCGAGAATGATATGGATGATCTCGATGTTCTGTTTTTCGTTGTGTCCGCCGATGTTGTATGTCTCAAACAGACGACCCTGTTCCTGAACCATATCAATGCCCTTTGCATGGTCTTCCACATACAGCCAGTCACGCACATTTTTGCCGTCGCCGTAGACCGGAAGCTTTCTGCCGTTTAATGCATTGTTGATGATCAGTGGGATCAGCTTCTCCGGGAACTGATACGGTCCGTAGTTGTTGCTGCAGTTTGTGATATTTGCCGGGAATTTGTAAGTATCCATATAGGCTTTTACCAGCATATCCGAAGATGCCTTGCTTGCAGAATACGGGCTGTGAGGATCATAAGGTGTCGTCTCGTAGAAATATTCCCCCTCGTTCTCCAGAGAACCGTAAACTTCATCCGTGGATACATGTAAAAATTTCTTGTCTGCCTTGAATGTGCCGTCCTCAAGCTCCCAGGCTGCCTTTGCCGCATTGAGCATGACCAGAGTACCAAGCACGTTTGTCTTTACAAAAACTTCCGGGTTGCGGATGCTTCGGTCTACATGGCTCTCTGCTGCGAAATGAACCACACGGTCAATGTCATTTTCATCGAAGATCTTGTTGATCGCCTCGCTGTCGCAGATATCTGCTCTTACAAATGTATAATTGTCACGATTCTCCACATCTCTTAAATTTTCCAGATTGCCTGCGTAAGTCAGCTTGTCAACGTTGATAATACGGATGTCGTCCCCGTATTTTTTAAACATATAGTGAATATAATTAGAACCAATAAAACCGGCACCTCCGGTTACAAGATAAGTTCTCATGTTCTTTTTTACCTCCATCAGTCAGTTCGTTTCTCTTATTTTTCCATACGGATTCTTTATATTATACCATCTGGGGCAACAATATTCAACCGAAAAACTCCTTTTGGCAAAGCTTCCAATAAAGCCTTGCTTTTTCCTTTGCTTTTCAGACATTCTATGATATAATATAGCCACTGTTATCGTAAAAAAGACTTGAGAGGAGCATTATTTATGAAAGAAACAACACTTGTTATCCTGGCAGCAGGCATCGGAAGCCGTTTTGGCGGCGGCATCAAACAGCTGGCACCGGTCGGACCTTCCGGTGAGATCATCATGGACTATTCTATCTATGATGCCTTAAAGGCAGGATTCAATAAAATCTTATTTATCATCCGCAAGGATATCGAAGAGGACTTCAGACGCATCATCGGGGATCGCATCTCTGAAATTGCAGACGTATCTTATGCCTTTCAGGATCTGTCCGCTCTGCCGGATGGTTTTTCCGTTCCGGACGGCCGCACCAAACCATGGGGCACCGGCCAGGCTCTTCTGTGCTGCAAGGGCGTGATCGACACACCGTTTGCTGTCATCAATGCAGACGATTACTATGGAAAAGAAGGTTTTAAAAAAGTGCATGATTTCCTGGTAGAGGAGCACAGCCAGGATGACCTGCTGCATTTTTGCATGGCAGGCTTTATCCTCGGAAATACCTTAAGTGAGAACGGCGGCGTCACACGCGGCATCTGTCAGGTAGATGACAGAGAACTTTTAACTTCCATCGTTGAGACCCACGATATCACCAAAACAGCAGACGGTGCCGGTGTTCCGGATGGAAACGGCGGTTTTGCACCGCTTGATACAAACAGTCATGTTTCCATGAATATGTGGGGATTTACACCGGAAATCCTCGATTATCTGGATCAGGATTTCGCAGCGTTCCTTTCTGCCCAGAAAGAAGGCGATCTCAAATGCGAATATCTGATCCCGACCGTTGTCGATGACATGCTGAAAAAACAACTTGCTGATGTGCAGGTACTGGAGACACGTGACCGCTGGTTCGGTGTCACTTACGCCGAGGACAAGGCTTATGTCACAGACTCCATCCAGGCACTCGTAAAAGGAGGGATCTACCCTGAAAAACTGTTCCAATAAACGGGCTTCTCTTTTCCTGCATGGATTTCTGCTGACCCTTGGCATCACATTTGCCCCGGTCAGCGTCCACGCCGGGGAAGCTCTCCTACACCCACAACTTCCGGCTGTTCCGGTTTATGAATTTCTCTCCGATACTTCAGCGGAAGGTGATCTGCAGACAGATACTCTGGAAAACAACGCAAAAAGAGCAACGGTACTGCCCTCCAGATACAATGCGGCAGAGCACGATCTGGTGACACCGGTCAAAGATCAGAATCCCTACGGAACCTGCTGGGCATTCTCCGCCCTTTCCGCCTGCGAGACGAGCATGATCAGAAAAGGACTGCAAGATACCAGCTTTGATCTGTCCGAATTCCATTTCGCCTACTTTTTCTTTCACACTCAGGAAGACGCTCTTGGTGGTACCGCCGGTGACTGTACCCTCCTTGCAGACCCAGATTACATGGATGTCGGCGGTGCAGATGCCTGTACAATGTTTGCACTCTCCAAATGGACCGGAGCTGCTGCGGAATCCCTTGCCTCTTATCCATATGAACAGCTTTATACCCCATCTTCCAGCCTGGCTTACCAGGATGTCGGCCACCTTCAGAATGTCCGCTATGTAAACGGTTCTGACACTGCCAGTATCAAACGTCTGATCCTGCAGTACGGTTCGGTATCCGCCCCGCTCTGTGTAAACCTGAAAAAATATTATTCAAAGTCTACCGGTGCTTATTACTGCAACAACAACACCGGAACAAACCATCAGCTCACGATCGTCGGCTGGGATGATGATTATTCGACGGCAAATTTCACAAGTGGCATACGTCCGAGCAAAAAAGGTGCCTGGATTGCAAAAAACAGCTACGGCGAAGATTTCGGCAATGATGGCTATATTTATATTTCCTATCAGGACAACAGCCTGAACCACCAGAAGAGATCAACCGCTGATTCGGATTCTCTGGTATTCGCCTATGATATGGAAAACAGCGATAATTATTCCCATAATTATCAATATGACGGTTCCGCTTCCTGTACATACATGCCAATCCCATCCGGAAGTTCCCTTTCCAATGTTTTTACTGTAAGTGGAAATCCGAACGGACAGGAAAAGTTGAAATCCGTTTCCTTTGCCCTGGCATCCGAAAATATCCAGTATGCGATCCAGATCTACAAAAATCCAACAGCCGGTGACCCAACAAGCGGCATCGCAGTCCTCGACCGTGCACAGAGCGGCGTGACCACTTACTGCGGTTATTATACGATTCCTTTAAATACAGAGATCGTCTTCAATCAGGGTGACCGATTTTCCGTTGTGATCTCCTTTGCATCGCCGACCAACCAGACACTGTATGCCTTTATCGACAAAGCAGCTCTCTGGACCCTGCATTTCGTTTCCAGTGCTGAGATTGGCCAGAGCTACTACCGCACAAAAGCCAATGGCTGGATGGATATCAGTTATCAGCAGATCAATAACCGCATCAAAGCATTTACGGAAAATACAACGGAAGCTGCCACCGAGATTCTGGCAAATGTCTCTGCTCTTCCAAAATCCTCGATCCGCAAGATAAAAAGCAGTCGCTGCTCTTCTTTACGGCTTTCCTGGAATGCGGTACAGTATGCAGACGGCTATCAGATTTTCCGCAGCACTTCCAGAAAGAAAGGCTACACACTGATCGCTGACACGAAAAAGACTTCTTATTCCGACAATACTGTCGTTCCCGGCAGGAAATACTACTACCGGATACGTGCCTATGCCAGAAGCCGCTACAACGATATTGTATACAGTCCTTATTCCCAGGTGAAAAATCAGACACTGAAGCCGGAAAAAGCACAGATACGCTCCCTGAAAAAAAAGAGCAGCAAAACCTACCTTCTGAGCTGGAGAAAAGTCCCCGGTGCTGATGGCTATGAAGTTTTCCGGCAGATTTCCGGCAAAAAATGGGAACTGTTCAAACGTATCAAACGAACCGGCACCCTGAAACTGAAACTTTCTCTCGCTTCAAAAAAAGACTGCTTCTACCGGGTACGTGCCTATAAAAAAACAGCTAAGGAAAACATTTACGGTCCTTTCTCAAAAAAAGTAAAAATTTCTGCAAAATAAAGCCGAAAACAAAAGCCTCCGCCCATCCTATGATGAGCGGAGGCTTTTTCTATCTTATCCTTTTCACACACTCCTACAGAATGGATTTCCCAGGTCCATCCTGCATCTCTGTAATTATCTCTAATTACAATACTTATTAAAACACTTGCTTTAAATGATACTCGTCATCTACCAGCAGCATATCGGCCTCTTTTCCGACACTGATAGAACCGACTCTGTCATAGACACCTATGCTCTTTGCCGGATTTCTTGTCGCTGCAAAAATCGCATCTGCTTCCGGAATATCGAAAGACATTGCAATCTTCATGCAGTCGTACAGGCAGGTTGCGGATCCTGCGATGGTTCCGTCTGCCAGTGTTGCTTTACGGTCTTTCATAAATACTTTCTGACCGCCCAGTTCATATTCTCCATTTTCCATACCGCATGCCATCATGGAATCACTGATCAGAACGATACGTTCCGGTCCGAACATACGGAATGCTGCACGGATCGCACTGCCATGAATGTGCAGACCATCACTGATCAGCTCGGCATATACATGATCGTTGTCTGCAGCTGCTCCGATAACACCCGGTGCTCTGTGATTTAATGGCGGCATTGCATTGTACAGATGTGTTACATGATCTGCACCGGCCTCAAATGCTGCCTTTGCAGTATCATAATCTGCGGTTGTATGTCCAACAGAAATATGCACTTCATCTTTGAGTTCCTTAATAAATTCTACGGAACCTTCCATCTCCGGTGCCAGAGTCACCAGTTTGATCAGTCCGCCGCTTGCCTGCTGGCATGCACGGAACGTCTCTGCGGACGGTGCCTGAATATAAGCACCATTCTGTGCTCCCTTTTTCTCCGGTGCGATAAATGGTCCTTCCATATTGATACCAATGACACGTGCTCCGTCTGCGATGCCGTCTGCTTCTTTTGCGGTCGCAAAAATATCAACCAGCATCTCTTTGGAAAGTGTCATGGATGTCGGGCAGTAAGAAGTGATACCATGTGCTTTTTCAAAACGTAAAATCTCTTTTACGCCTTCTATGTCGCAGTCACAGAAATCATGACCGCATGCACCATGGCTGTGTACATCCACAAGACCAGGAATCAGTTTGTATCCGTTTGCGTCTACCACCGTCTTATCGCTTACTTCTGCTTCCGTTGCCACGATCTTATGATCTTCTACAAAAACATCTTTTACCTGAAATGTTCCGTCTTCACAAAAAACGGATGCACCTTTAATGATCATTTAGATCACTCCCTTCTCTCTGCACAGGGACAGTGCTTCTTCATCTGCAATTACGATCACATCGTTGTGAAGCTGCAGTACAGAAGCCGGTACGCCAGGTACGATCGGTCCAAAGAAGGATTCATAAACTGCCTTTGCTTTGTTCTTTCCGCTTGCCAGCAGCAGAACTTTCTTGGCTGACATGATGTTCTTGATGCCCATGGTGTATGCATATTTCGGCACATCATCCATAGTTTCAAAAAATCTTGCGTTTGCTTTGATGGTATCTTCTTTCAGTGCTACACAGTGTGTCAGGCTCTCGAAAGCTGAACCCGGCTCGTTAAATCCGATGTGTCCGTTTCCGCCGATACCAAGCAGCTGCAGGTCGATGCCGCCAACGCTGTCGATGATCGCATTATATTTTGCACATGCAACTTTGCTGTCCGGTTCTGTTCCATCCGGTACAAAGGTACGTGCCTTGTCGATATTTACATGATCAAACAGATTTTTGTTCATGAAATAACGGTAGCTCTGATCATTGTCTCCGGAAAGTCCTTTGTATTCGTCCAGGTTTACAGAAGTTACCTGTGAAAAATCGATGTCACCTTTGTTGTACCATTCAACCAGCTGTTCGTATGCACCTACCGGTGTAGAACCTGTTGCCAGACCTAAAACAGCGTTCGGTTTCATGATAACCTGGGCAGAAATAATATTTGCTGCCTTTCTGCTCATATCCTTATAATCTTTTGCCTGATATAAAACCATATCCCTCTTCCTTTCTGATTTCAGGTTTATTCCACTTCCGCTTTTGCAAAAAAGACCGGAAGATGGAAGTTTGGCTTCTCACTGTCAATTGGTGAAAAGCTGATATAATGTTCAACAGCCGGATCTTCTGAAATTTTATAGAAATTACAGTATATCTCCTTGCCGCTGCCATCCGGTAAATAATCGCAGACTTCCTTCAGAAACTTCTCCGGAATGAGCAGGCTCATTGTCCAGTGATCCTTTTCAATCACGGAATTTACGCCTGTTTCCTTATAAACTTCATCGGAAAGGAACTGTCTTCCCTGTCTGCCAAAGCCATATTTTGCATACATGGCTCCGTTTGCATTCACTTCAAAGTTCAGATACATATCATTGTTGGTAAGTTCCTTTCCTTTTTCTGCGAATGCCAGAAACACTTCCACTGCACTGTCTTTGCAGACCATTTCATGATGCTCTGTGCATCTTGCAAGCGGATCATGCTCCTCTGTGCAAATCTGCACATAGAGTCCTTCCCCCTTCAGATACCCCATATAACCACAGGCTTTCGGAGGTGTGATCGCATGATGCCACTGCACATGGTCGATCTCAAAACGATTGCAGTTCACAATCTCTTCTTTCGAAGAAATCGTCTTAATCTTATATTCCAATGTATGTCCTCCTTCTAACGGCACGAGTACCAAAAGGGGACACCTTAATGCGTCCCCTGCAGGCCGAGGGATTTCAGACCATTATATCAAGCTATTATTTGCACAGTTTCTTGAACTCGTCAGCTACGAACTGAACCTGAGTTCCGATGATAACCTGTACACTTGTTTTGCCTGGGCGAATCACACCAGCTGCTCCAGCTGCTTTGATTGCTTTTTCGTTTACTTTTGTAGTATCTTTCACTTCCAGACGAAGTCTTGTGATGCAGTTGTCGATAGAAGTAATGTTTTCTTTACCGCCGCATCCAGCCAGAACTGCTTTTGCAACTTCTGTGTAGTTGTTGTTAGACAGTTTGATGCTCTTTTCAGATTCGTCGATATCATCATCTTCACGTCCCGGTGTTTTCAGGTCGAATTTTGTGATTGCGAAACGGAATACTACGTAGAATACTACAAATGCTGCAATACCCAGAGGGATGATCAGCCATGTCTTAGCTGCTGCCGGAAGGGAAGCAGAGAAGATCAGGTCAGTTAAACCAGCGGAGAAACTGAATCCAGCTCTGAATCCAAGTACAACTGTGATTACTGTGAAGATAGCGTACAGCAGAGCGTATACTACATACAGTCCAGGAGCCAGGAACATGAAACCAAATTCGAACGGCTCAGTTACACCACAAACAAATGCTGCGATTGCTGCGGAAGAAAGAAGACCGATTGCAACTTTTTTCTTGTTTGCTTTTGCTGTATGAATCATAGCCAGAGCAGCACCCGGGATACCAAACATCATACATGGGAAGAATCCTGACATGTACATACCAAGGCTCCATGAAACATCTGCAGATGTTTCACCAGCCCAGAAGTGAGACAGGTCACCAAGACCGATGGTATCAAACCAGAATACGTTGTTCAGTGCGTGATGCAGACCGAACGGGATCAGCAGACGGTTGAAGAATGCGTAGATACCAGCACCTACAGCTCCCATCTTTTCGATACCTTCGCCCAGTGCAACCAGAACGCCAAACAGTACCGGCCATACGAACAGCAGAACTACGGATACAACGATAGAAACAACACCTGCTACGATAGCTACGCAACGTTTGCCGCTGAAGAATGACAGCCAATCCGGCAGCTTTGTTCCTTTGAATTTATTGTAGCAGGAAGAACCGATAATACCTGCGATGATACCGATGAACGGGTTCTGGATCTTGCTGAATGCGATGTAAGCGGTTGTACCTTCTTCAAGAGTTTTGATAACAGATACAGCACCTACAGACAGCAGAGTTGTCAGCATCAGCCAGGAAGCCAGAGCTGCAAGTCCACCTGTACCGTCATTGTCTTCGGACATACCAACACCGATACCGATTGCAAACAGGATAGCCATGTTATCAATCAGGGCTCCACCTGCTTTAACTAAATAGAAACCAATCTGCTGTACAATACCTACTACGTCACCACCCTGCATGGTAGATGGGCAAAGAGCATATCCAAGACCCATCAGGATACCACAGATAGGAAGGCAAGCAACAGGTAACATCAAAGCTTTACCTAATTTCTGTAAGAATTTCATCATAATTACTTTTTTCCTCCTTCTCTTACTTAATGAGAATCCTCCTCCAGCTCTTTTTCCGGCTGGATTCTGCGGATATGTACGGCCAGATAAGCCGTCTCCTCATCTGTAATTTCGTGATCATAGCGCATTTTTATATAATGCGCAATCTTCTCGCTGCACGCATATTCAACCGGGTACATTCCGGCGATCACTTTTCCGAAACCGTTATCATCATCCCCGAGCATCTGCCCCGTAAAAATGCGCTGTCCAAGAAATTTCAGATGAGTGATGAATCTGTACCGTAAGGCTTTCCTAGAAGCCAGTTTATTCTGATATTCACTTATCGATATTGACTCACGTCGTAATTGGTACAGGTGATGTTCATCGTATTGCGTACACCGGTGTCATATTCCGCATTTACGATATGAAGTGCGACGGATGCGGCCTCATCCTCATTCAACTCCACATCAAGCTTCTCCCTGACCTTGCGGATTGCATACTTTCCAACGCCAAACTCGATCGGATAAAAGGTCTTCACCTCAACCTTGAGCGGGTTGTCAAACTGCATTCCTTTCTTATACCGTTCAATTGCGAAACTGATATGATCTGTCAGAGTCAGATAAATACTCTGGTGTAACTTCAGCCCGATATTGTTCTTGGCATAAGTGATAATCTGGTCGGATAACTTGAGATATTCCACCGGAAGCCTCTCCACCAGCCTGGCGAACTGCCCGGCTGACTTCTTATCCTCCAGTCGGAACGTCTTCTCAATCTGCTCCTCATTCACAATCTGTCCCGGCTTTGCATGGAAACCGATACCTTTTCCCATGATGACGACTTCCTCGGCGTCTTTGTCCAAAGCACTTACTACATTGTTATTAATAACTTTGATGATTTTCATAGTAATAACGTGTCTCCCAAACAAAAAGACCCAAAGAATCCAGAATCCTTCTCCTCTGAAACTTTGGTCTGCCCAGTACTTCACCAGTAACAACCTAGTCGTCATAACTACCAAATTCTTTAATTGCATCTCTACTATAGCAGTAAATTTGAACAATGTCAATGCTTTTTTAATCTTTTGTTTATGGATTGTTTATAATTTTTATTTTTCTAAAAATGTTTTCTGTAATGCAGTGATTCCTCTAGTTTCCAATACATTTCCTGACTGCTTTTCCTTTTCCCGTTCCTATGATCACATGATGCCTGCGAATTGCTCCGTTGCAAAGTAACTCCCGCAATCTATGCTCCGCTTCGTTCTGCACGAAACGAGTGCCTGTAAACATTCGGAATCCGCATATTTACTGCATAAACAGCTACTTCCTCATGGATTCAAGAATCTCTCTTGCCACGTAAACTCCGCTTGCGGATGCATGGGAAAGGGAATGTGTCACCCCACTGCCGTCTCCGATGATATAGAGACCTTTGTGGATACTTTCAAGATGCTCATCAAGCTGTACTTCCATATTATAAAATTTCACTTCCACACCATAGAGCAGCGTGTCATCGTTTGCCGTTCCCGGTGCGATCTTATCCAGTGCATAGATCATCTCAATGATGCCATCCAGGATACGCTTCGGCAGCACCAGACTTAAATCTCCCGGTGTTGCGGAAAGTGTCGGTCTTACAATGCCCTCTTCCACTCTCTTGACGGTACTTCTTCTTCCGCGTACCAGATCACCGAACCGCTGGACCATAACACCGCCGCCGAGCATATTGGAAAGTCTGGCAATGCTCTCGCCGTATCCGTTGCTGTCCTTGAACGGCTCGGAAAAATGCTTGGATACAAGCAGTGCGAAGTTGGTATTTTCGGTCTGTTTGGTCGGATCTTCGTAGCTGTGTCCGTTTACGGTCACGATGCCGTTTGTATTTTCACTTACCACGATGCCATATGGATTCATGCAGAACGTACGCACATTGTCCTCGAACTGTTTTGTACGGTAAACAATCTTGCTCTCGTAAAGCTCATCGGTCAGATGGGAAAAGATCACAGCCGGAAGCTCCACACGGACACCTAAGTCCACACGGTTGGAACTGGTCGGGATGCTCATCTCTTCACAGACCTTTTCCATCCATTTGCTTCCGCTTCGTCCGACAGAAACCACACATTTTCCGCATGCATAATTCTCCTCTTCACAGATGACCTGATAGCCATCTTCCCTCTTTTCGATATGCTGCACCGGCGTGTCAAAATAAAAATCTGCCCGGTCTTTGAGCCATGCATACATATTCTGCAGCACAATGTAATTGACATCGGTTCCCAGATGTCTTACGGATGCATTCAAAAGCTGCAGACGGTTCTGCAGACAAAGTTTTTTGAATTTCGTTCCGGCTGTTGAATACAGTCTGGTGCCTTCACCGCCGTACTCCATGTTAATCTCATCGACATACTGCATCAGCTCCAGAGCTTTCTCTTTGCCGATGTATTCATAAAGTGTGCCGCCAAAATCATTGGTAATATTATATTTACCATCGGAAAATGCTCCCGCACCGCCGAATCCGCTCATGATCGAACAGCTCTTGCAGTGAATGCAGCTTTTGATCTTCTTGCCGTCAATCGGACATTTTCTTTTTTCCAGTGCATGTCCTTCCTCAAAAATGGCGATCTTCAGATTTTCGTTATTTTTCAGAAGCTCGTACGCGGAAAAAATGCCTCCCGGACCTGCTCCGATAATGATTACGTCATATTTTTTCATACTGTTTCCTCCAGATTGTACTTTTAAAATATGGTGTTGAGGTCAAAACCTATCAACTTATGAGCAAGCTCATGTGGATTTTGACCTTTTGCCCCTGGTATCATACATAATTCTCTACGATCTTCATGATCTTCTTCATGGTTTTCAGGGTATCTTTTATTTTTTCATGTTCCATACTGTGTCCGACATCCGGAAAACAATACCATAAAACCTCATGTTTTTTGCAGAATTTTTTTAATTTTTTCCGTTCCAGATAGTGATCCAGCTCCCCACTTATCACAATGCAGTTTTCCTTTCGCATGTACGGAAAGGTCTGCTCAAGCGGTGTCATAAAGATATGACGGATCGTTCCCGGTTTTACACGTTTTTCCTTTTCCAGTGCATCCGCAAGCCATCCTGCAGATACCGTTCCCAGACTTTTTGACACAAAAAGAATCTCATCGTACGAAGCAAGATCTTTTTCTTTGATCCGCCCACGCACATAAGAAAGCGTCTGTCTGATATTCTCTTCGATGGTGATCATGTCTTTTTTGTCCCGGTATTCCGAATAGTGCATCAGCAGTGTATCGTATCCCTTTTCCCGGCAGATCGACTCTGCATAATAAAGCAGCGGGCAGTCTACGCCATAGCGTCTCCCCGGAAAAAATACGGCCAGTTTCTTTTTCATTTTGCAATGCTCCCTGTCACGTTCTCAAATTATGCATTCTATTTTATCATAGAATCTGCTGTTTTTCAAACCAGATTCGTATAGAAAGAAGAAAAAATCCACGGCAGTTGTTTTCTGCCGCAGATCTTCTGTTCTTTCAAAGGCTTCTGAGATATTGATTTCTTTATGCCTGTACCTCTTTTATCACATTCATAAATGCCTGCATCTGCGGCGAAATCCATTTATCTCTGTGATATAAGAGCTGTTTCCATATTGCAAGTTGAAAATCTTTCACATCCAGCCGCACCAGTCTTTTTTCCTGTACGGCCTTTTCTGTCACATAATCCGGCAGAAGCGAGATTGCGGAAGCATTCTTTTCCAGCATCCGGCAGATCAGTTCTGTATTTCCCACCTCAAAAACCGGCTGGATCTCCAGGGAACGGCTCGCCAGATATTCACTTAACATCCTGCGGTAACTCATTTCTTTTTCCGTGAGGATAAACGGCTGGCAGATCAGTTCCTGCAACAGAATCTGCTTCTTTCCGTTCAAGCTATTCTGATATCCTGTCACAAAATGCACTGCTTCCTGGCTCTCTGTGACGATCACATAATCACTGTGGTAAATGTGACGGTCCAGCGTGTATACAAAATCCACCTGATTCTGATTCAAAAGTCGGAACATCTCATCCGTGCCGGCGATCACGATTTTCATCGTAACCTCCGGGTACTTCCGCTGCAAAAGAACAAACAGTTTTTCTGCAATCTCCTCGCACAGCGAATCCGACATGGCGATCCGCAGATGTCCACGCACTTCCTGCTTTGGCTGCACCATCTCCTGCATCTCACCGGCAAGCTGCTTCATGCGATGGGCGTAACGCAGGATTTCCTTGCCCCGGTCTGTCAGTGTCACTGTGCGGTTGATCCGCTCAAAAAGGACGGTGCCAAGCTCCTCCTCCAACTGCCGGATCTGAAATGAGACCGTAGACTGTGAGTAGCCTAAAAGCTCGGCGGCTTTTGTGAAACTGCCAAGTTCGGCAGTGTAAATAAAGGTGTTGATGTTTTTCATATCCATGATCGGCTCTCCTTGTATCAAAAGGCGGAACAATATTTTTTCCATTGTCACTGATTAATCGGTTTTTTCGATGGTTTAAATCATTATCATTCATTTTACAAATCTATATAAGTGAAGTATACTATATTTCACCACGAGATGCTACCATTATTAGTCATTTTGACAACAATTTAAGAATATCAGATGAGCAATGGAATTCCGCTGCTGATATTAATTTGTTGCTCGCCGCCTGCAGAGGCGACATCATTTCATATCTGCTACAGGCATCTAAGATTTTACAGGGGGATTTTTATTATGAATATCATTACCGCAGTCTACAATTTTTTATGGGGTGATCTGATCACGCTGCCGCTTCCGGGCGGCAGTTCGATCGGCATCTCACTTCTGGTGCTTCTTCTGGTTCCGGCAGGGATCTATTTTACAATCCGCACCAGGTTTGTCCTGATCCGCAAGTTTCCGCATATGATCCAGATCGCCATGGAGAAAAACGAACATTCTCAGGCGGGCAGTATTTCCGGATTTCAGGCTCTTATTGTTGCCACTGCCACCCGTGTCGGCATGGGCAATCTGGTCGGCGTTGTCGCTGCTATTTCTGCCGGCGGTGCCGGTGCGGTATTCTGGATGTGGCTTCTTGCTCTGCTTGGCTCCTCCACTGCTTTTGCAGAGGGCACACTGGCTCAGATCTACCGCCAGAAGGATCCGCTCTACGGCGGCTACCGCGGCGGTCCGGCCTACTACATCCACGATTTTATGACAAAGAAAAAAAAGAAAAAGCAGAACGGACCGGCAAAAGAGAAACGTTACAGCCTGATCGCGGTTCTGTTTGCGATCTCTGGCCTGATCTGCTGGTGCGGCATCAGTCAGGTTATCAGCAACTCCGTAAGTTCTGCCATGAAGAATGCATTTCACATTCCGCCGCTGTACACCACGATCTTCCTCGTCGTTGTGGCTGCGATCGTTGTTCTTCGCAAAAATGCCACCGTTCACGTCCTGGATGTCGTTGTTCCAATCATGGCCGGCTGTTATCTCCTGATCACACTGTTTGTCATCATCAAAAATATCGGTGCACTCCCTTCTGTGTTCCAGCGGATTTTTGAAGAAGCTTTTGGTCTTCGTCAGGTGGCTGCCGGTGGATTCGGTGCCGTGCTGATGAACGGGATCAAACGCGGTCTGTTTTCGAATGAGGCCGGAAGCGGATCTGCTCCATGTGCTGCCGCTGCCGCTGATGTCAGCCATCCGGCAAAAGCAGGTCTGATGCAGGCATTCGGTGTCTTTATCGATACCATCCTGATCTGTACCTGTTCTGCACTGCTGATGTTGCTGGCTCCGTCCGATAAAATTGCCGGACTTCAGGGTATGGATCTGCTTCAGAGTGCCATGCAGTATCACCTGGGAGAATTCGGTGTCATCTTTATCGCCGTGATCCTGTTTCTGTTCAGCTTTTCAACGTTTATCGGCATTCTGTTCTATGCACGTTCCAACGTTGCCTACCTGTTCGGGGACAACTGGCTGTCACAGACCGCCTACAAAATCCTTGCACTTGTCATGCTGTTTATCGGCGGACTTGCCGCCTATACCTTTGTCTGGGATCTCGGGGATGTCGGCATCGGACTGATGACCATCTTCAATATGATCGCACTGATTCCACTGTCCGGACAGGCGATCAATTCCTTAAAAGATTACGAACGCAAAGAAAAATAATGCCGCCTCATCTTTAATATGGAGATTTGAACTATGAAAGACGAAAAATATCTGGAACTGCTCGCGGAAAAATATCCGACGGAGCAGGCTGTATGTCGGGAAATCATCAATCTGAAAGCAATTCTCGGTCTTCCAAAAGGCACGGAGCATTTTATGAGCGACCTGCACGGAGAATATGAAGCTTTCTGCCATATTTTGAATAACTGTTCCGGTGTGATCCGTGAGAAAGTGGATCTGCTTTTCGAGGAAACGCTCTCGGATATCGACCGGGAAGAAATCTGCACGCTGATCTACTATCCAGTCGAAAAGCTGGAGATGATGAAAAAAGAGAGCCGCAACAACGAAGAATGGTACCGTGTGATCCTCGGCGAGCTGATTGAGATTGCCCGCCTTCTCTCCTCCAAATATACGCGTTCCAAAGTGCGTAAAGCGATGCCGGATGAGTA
>SCPN01000648.1_pt1 | contig 58598 bp, 64 predicted proteins | sample 6106831 | NCBI WGS metagenome assembly SCPN01 (sample SAMN10720447, study PRJNA508395) | human gut metagenome | isolation source: Participant 1, 0 month | reverse complement strand
GAGGGTAACGTTCTGGTAGGTAATTAACATCACATTCCCTGCTCGCCATAACCAGGCGAGTGTGCAAAGTTCGTTATCAGTGAATTGTTTTGTGATTGGGGATTGTTGAACTGCTAGAACGAGAACGCCAGCATCCATTGGCAGTCCCTATAGTAAAACCATAGCTCAGGACGCTTCGTTCAGGATAGATAATTTTATTGTACTTACCTAACTTTCTTACTATAGCACGGTTGAAAAAGTGATTATTACTCAAAAATAAACCTCACCATCAACCATATATTTGAGAGCACTTATCGCCTGCTGGGCGGATATTACTTTCATTAAAGGATAGTGTTTAAAAACAATGCCATTCATAAAATAGATATCACAGGTTTTATTATCCGTATTAATTATGATTTTTTCGAATGTTTTATAGGCAAGTGTACGGCATAACTCTCGTCCATTTTTACTGGTTAAGTCAATAGCATAAAAATCACTGAATGAATTTACACCTTTACTCTTCAAAGTTTTCAATGATACCGAAGCCCTTCTTAATTCCTTATCTAATAGTCTTATTTTCTCTGCTATAGCGGTAACTTCAGGCGCGACAGACAATGCAACGATTAAATTATTAATTTTCATCTGAAGCTCAATAATTTTTAACTCTAAAGTTTCATTAGCATCTTTCTTGTTTTCAACTGGTTGAATTTTGCTACAATTAAAAAGCAATTCATTAATGATATTATAATCAACCAAATCTCTTTTTATTGATGGCCTGTCACATCGATGTAATCTTCTCATCGGACAAACATAATAGCCATGCAAACTTCCAGATACCGCATGAACAATCATGGTATTACCACAAGCCTCACACTTCATAACTGTTCGAAGTAGATTTATTAGCATAGGATTCTTGCTACTATTGCTAATACCAAAAGGTGCCAACCGAATTTCCTGTACAGCGTAAAACAAATCATCTGATATGACTCTGGGATAATAGCCAGCGATTTCACTTATCCCTTTCCCTCTTGCACGATATGAAGGTACGCATATACCTATCAGAGCTTTATTCGCTAATAATTTTTCAATTACAGAAGGTCCCCATGCACTTTCTTTTCCTGAGAAATTCTTTACAGCATGATCATTTAAATACTTGGCTATTGCATTCAATGAGCGCCTTTCCATCCTGAGTTTAAAAATTAGCTCAATAGTTTTCACCCTGTCGGGGTCTGGAACAAAAGCCGTTCTTTTGTCATCTAAGGAAAGCCATCTCGGACAAGACGCCGTCATAATCGTACCTGATTCCAGTGCATCCTGCCGTTTTTTCTTCCATGATAATTTAACCCGACTTGACTTTATCTCGCTTTCTTCATTTGCCCTTTGTGCTATAAGTATGGCTTTTATTAATGAATATGGCTCATTCAAAGAGTCAATATTATAGACTGTATTGTCGCAAAGAGTTATAACATCAATACCGTGATTCAAAATCAATTTCAGACGTTCAATCGCTTCACCGACTTTTTCTCTTGAAAGTCTGTCCAGACTTTCAACTAACAATGTAGTTCCTGGCAATATATAACCATGCTCTATAGCATCTAAAAATTCCGAAAAAGCTCCTGATTGTGCATGCTTTCCTTTGAATGCACTTAATCCTAAATCTTCATATGTTATGGTATCAAGATAATAATCACTATTTACCTTTAACCATTCAGCAATAAGTCTTCTCTGTCGGTTTAATGAGTCGCCAGACATCTGACCTGGTGATGAAAATCGCATATATGCTATGGCTTTTTTCATGGTGACACCTGCTAACGTATGCTTTTATAAACCTTAGTGGTGGGATATAATTTTTGTTTAATTTTTATTTAAAAAGACAATTAAGGTCACATTATCTTGAATATACAACAATAATCGTATTGCAATTTTCTTACGCCATAATCTTGAAAGCACAAAAGAACACATAAAAAAATAAAGACATTAACAAAAAGCATAAAACGAGGCTCATATAAATATAAGAGCCTCCATATTTTAGTCGTTTAGAAACAAATTATTTTTAATGTGGTGTGCTTCGTGACAATAGATTAATAACCAACACACCGGCACAAATCAACATCATGCCTATAATGGCTGGCAGGTCCAGCCGTTGGCCGAAAAGTCCCCATGACAGTAAGCTAATCAGGACAATACCGACTCCTGACCAGATAGCATAAGCAATCCCTGTAGGAATATAAGCCAGCGTCTGAGCTAATAACCAGAATGATGCACAATAACAAATAATTGTACCAACAGATGGCCATAACCGTGTAAAACCTTCTGAAAACTTCATTAAGGTTGTACCAATGACCTCTGCAAGTATTGCACCACCAAGATAAATATAAGGGTTCATAGCATATTCTTTCCTGTTCAAACTGGAGAGAATTGTACTACAGTTTGAACTCAACTCACCTGTTTCATCATTGTGTACCCATTGATGTTCTTTTATATACCCTCAATACCCGTTTCATCGCGGCACTCTGGCGACACTCCTTAAAAATCAGATTCGTGCTCACCTTTCCTTCCCGTTCTTCTCTGGTAGCGAACCGGTAATACACCGTTCGCCAGACCTTACCATCAACGACCAGGATTCCTGCCCGGCCATTTTAGCCGCAGCCTGATTTATGCTGGTTACGGTTGCGCCTGTTACCGCGGCAACGTCCTGCGCACAGAAGTTCTTATGAGTCCCCAGGTAATGAATAATTGCCTCTTTGCCCGTCATACACTTGCTCCTTTCAGCCCAAACTTAGCTTTGATTTCTGCGATCTTCGCCAGAGCCTGTGCACGATTTAGAGGTCTACCGCCCATGACAGGAAGTTGTTTTACTGGTTCAGGTATAGCCTCACCACGGTTAATTCGCGCGATCATACAGGACAGTTCATCGGCAGCCTTGCGCCGTAATTCCGCGTCAGTCAGCGCATTGGCTCGCATGTTCTGGTACAGGTTGGTAACCAGCCAGTAGTGCGCGTTTGATTTCCACGGATAAGACTCTGCATCCGGATACAGCCCGCGCTTCCGGCAATACTCGTAAACCATATCAACCAGCTCGCTGGCGTTTGGCAGCCCGGCGGTAACGGATGCTTCTTCCCGGCACCAGGCGACAAACTGCCCGGGTGATGGCAGGAATGGTCGATTCTGCCGACGGGCTACGCGCATTCCTGCGTTAACCTGTTCCATTGTGGTGATCCCGTTTTCCCGGAAAGCCAGAACCCACTGGCGGCGGATTTCGTTCAGTTCATTCTGGTCACGGTTAGCCAGGCTCGCCGGGAAAGTTGCCAGTAACTGGCTGAACACACCGTTGATGATCTGCGCTACCTGCTGTACCTGTGGCTTTTCGTCGTACTGTTCCGGCATGTTGTTGGCGATCCGACGCATCTGCTCACAGTCAAAGTTAACCATTTGTGCGGCGATGTTTTTCATAAATCCACCCCATAAATCCAGTCAGTGTTTGTCAGGTCCAGTTTTGATTTTCCGGCTGTCACTCCAGCCTGTTGCTTGATTACGCGGTTGATTTCGAGTTGGGTCCACTTGTCACGGAGTTTGGCCGGACTTAGCACGTTACCGGACCAGAAGTTGTCCTGGCATGCCCAGCGGAACAGCACGCACATGTCGCGGTGGTTACGTCCGTCACGTTCACGCATCAGGCGGATATCGTTAGCCCACCCTGCAAAATTCGGTTTTCTGGCTGATGGCGCTATGGTCTTCACCATGTCAAACATCCACTCTGCGGCGGTCAGGTCTTCTGCTGTCCCCCACTTGCTGCCGCTCTGAATCGCAGCATCCGGTTTCACCACAGGAAGGTCGTTTTCTGGCTGGTCAGAGTATTCGCCAGAATTCTCGGACGAATAAGGTTTTATATTGTCTTTTGTTAGTTTGTCTTTTGTGTTTACCTGATTCGGGTAAGTGCCTTTACCTGATTTGGGTAAACTTTTCTTACCTGATTCAGGTAAATTTACCTCTTTCAGGTAAACTTTATTTTTCTTACCTGATTCGGGTAATGTTGACCATTCACTGACCACATTATTAATGCCGATATTCCGCCCGCTCTGAATAAAAATCCCACGCTTTACCAGAACACTTTTTGCAGCAGAACACTTGTGCGGCAATATCCCGGTCAACTCGGAAAGTTGCTCGTTGCTCACCCAATCCAGTTTTTTATTAAAGCCATATGTTTTGCGCATGACAGCCAGGAAGACCAGAAGCTGGTGCTGTGTTAATCCGGCCAGCATCACAGCTTCCAGCAACTCATTTGCAATGCGCGTATAACCATCATCGAGATCTGCCACGCGCGGCTCCTTTTGTGCCGCATCCGGCACTGGAAAATTGAATATCTCAGCAGTGTTTGCCATAATTCCTCCCGCAATGAGTGTGTTACGATTTGCACCTGAAAGTCGGTTCTGTTCCCGCAGACCGACTTTCGCCATTTTTGAACCTGTCATATTGCCCCCAGCATGGTGGTGACCATCGCCATCAATGGACCAGCCAGATCCGGGTCCACTCGAAACATCGACACAATGCCTTCACTCATCTCCTTCAGTTTCTGGTGGCGTGGTGCGTTGAGAATGACAGCCTGTTTTGCCTCACTGAGTTCCTTTTCCATTTCAGCCAACCGAGTCATGAAACTATCCTGCTCAACCAGGTAACCGCGATATTCCAGCGGTAGTACCGCCAGAATTGCCGGGGTCAGTTCACGCACGTTATTTCGGTATTTTTCAGAATCGAATTTGTTATCGAGGAAGCGGAACAGCTTCTGGCGTGCACGGCTGACATCATCAGGGAAATCGATGGTGCCGCCGCCCTGCTCCCGATACTCATTCACAATGAGTGCGGCAACAACATCCTGATTATCTGCAGCCGACCAGGCGCGAACGGCATCACGGATTTTTTCGTGGCCTGGCACCTGTTTTATTTGAGAACGATTTATCACCGCAGTCGGGCTAAATCCGCTAGTCTGTTGGTATGTAAGTGGTTGCATAGTCATTGCCTTATCAGTTAACGCCGCAGTTTAGGCGGCAGAATTACTCGCGTTAAACAATGGTGCAAGGTCGGGACGAATATCTGCTGGTTTAATCTTTCCACCAGTGGCTGAGACAATTTTCATTACATAGCGGGCATCAATTCCGCCACCGTGTAGCCAACGCCAAACAGTGGGCTGGGCTACACCGCATAGATCTGCCAGTCGTTTTTGACTACCTGTAATACTGATTGCGAGTTGAATGGTTTGATTTGTCATTATCAATTCCTATTGGTATTACAATGAATGGATAATAGCAATGCGTATTAATCCAATCAATAGCAAAACGTGTTTTGACCATCAATACGCAAGCGTATAAATTAAAACTTATGAAAAAAGAAACTCTTGCTGATCGCTTAAACCTAGCGATGGAACAATCTGGAATGTCTCAAGGCGCTCTTGCAAAGGCGTCTGGCGTAGCTCAACCCACAATCTGGAGACTGACAAGCGGCAACGCACGCGGCTCAACAAAAATTGTTGAAATAGCTAATGCATTGGGTGTTCGAACAGAGTGGCTCTCATCAGGCATAGGCCCGATGAGAAATGACGGTCAACAATCAGGGAAGCCTGCTGTCAACCATTCCAAATACTTCAAGATTGACGTTCTTGATATAGAAGTCAGTGCTGGGCCGGGTGTCATCAACCGTGAGTTTGTAGAAGTCCTACGCTCGGTTGAGTACTCGTTTGACGATGCTCGTCACATGTTCGATGGCAGGAAGGCAGAAAATATCCGCATCATTAACGTACGCGGTGACAGCATGTCAGGAACGATCGAACCAGGTGATCTTCTGTTCGTTGATATCACTGTTAAATCTTTCGACGGTGATGGTATCTATGCGTTTCTGTACGACGACACAGCCCATGTAAAGCGCCTGCAAATGATGAAGGATAAGCTGCTGGTTATCTCTGATAACAAGAGCTACTCACCGTGGGACCCGATCGAAAAAGACGAAATGAATCGGGTATTTATATTTGGGAAAGTTATTGGGAGCATGCCACAGACATATAGAAAACATGGGTAGATTATTAATGACAGATTTCATCAAGATAACCAGATGATGTTTTGGTGAGACATGCTGACATCCTCATAATTTATAGAATGGATGTTTCAAGCAGAGCTTAAGGTATATGGATATGTCAAAAAAAAATTTTGAATTCAAAAATTACCCAATAGTCTTTATTGGCTCAGGCATTTCAAAAAGATATTTAGAGAACTACCCAACGTGGGAAGAGCTATTAAACGAGTATTGGAAAATAACAAATCCCACAAATGATTTCTATAGTTATCTTTTAACAATAAAAGAATCACATAAAAATAACAGTGATAATGATATCGATCATAAGATTTATACAGAGGCAGCAAGTAAAATTGAAAATGATTACAATCTATTGTTTAGGACTGGCAAATTAAAATTAAATGGACTAGATGCCAAGAGGGTTTTTAGTGAAGATATTTCACCATTTAAATACGCCATATGCCAAAGATTTTCTAATAACACAATCAGAAAGGATGTAAATCTTGATGAATTAGCATCATTTAAAACATTAATAAAAAAGGCCAAGATAATCATCACTACAAATTATGATGCTTTCATAGAAAATTTACTTCAAGAGCAAAATGTAACTCCAAAACTCTATATTGGAAATAATGGTTTTTTCGAAGATACTATTGGATGGAGTGAGTTATACAAAATCCATGGTGATATAAAGGATCCACACTCAATAATCATAAATAAAGATGATTACGAAAAATATGACAACAAATCTATACTCATTAGTGCCAAGATACTATCTAACATGATTAAAAATCCAATAGTTTTTCTTGGATATTCTTTAACTGACAGGAATGTAAAGAAACTTCTTTCTGATTTTTCCTCACAACTACCTAGAGAAGATGGTCGAAAATCAGCTGAAAGAATAATTTTGATTGAATATAAAGAGAATGAACAAGAAGTAGTACCAAAACAGATTACCGATCAACAGCTACAAATTACATATACATCTGTTAAAACAGATAACTATAAACAGATCTATGATGAGATCAGTGCTGTTGATGAAGGGCTCTCACCTTATGATGTTTTAAGGTATCAAAGAGCCATTAAAACACTTATCATTAATGAGGGTGAAAAAGGGCACTTAGATACTCTATTGGTTTCACCTTCTGACTTAGACAGACTTGAAGAAAGTGTTAAACAAGGAAAAAATTTAGTTGTTGCTCTAGGCGATAAAAAGTATGTATTCACACAAGTTAAAGAAATAAATTATCTTGAAGACTACTTATTTAATAAAAATGAAATATCTAATAAATTAGCCATAGATTTCATATTAGGTTCAGTAAACTCATTACAACTTCCATTTTCAAAAACTATAACCTCATGTAATTTGAAAGAGTTAAGTTTGCCAGCTAAATATGTGTTAAAACTAAATCAACGCATTGAACGCCACGGAAAACTAGACGACTTGCTCAATAAAATCACCTTAGATAAAATCAATGCAAATAAAATTTACACCAACATCAAAGATATAAAGGATGCAACGTTCAAAAAGTACAAAGAATTGTCTATAGTCATTAAGAACATAAAAAATATCCCCAAAGAGGAGATTGAAGATTATGTTAAAAAAGAAGCGTTTGTTCAATTCAAGGCATGCGACGTTGACAATTTAAAAACCCAGTATAGGAAACTATTTCTTGCCTACGACTTGTTGATTCATGGAAATGTTGAAAAGATAAATTAAATAAACGCCCCGTACAAAGCGATGGCGGGGCTAATAAGTCATTTATGTATCATTTAGCAACTGACTAAAAAAATACACATAAGAACTCAGACTACCAATATTCGATTAAATTTGCTGCCAACCTACCGAGCTCACCACAACCCGATGCCCCTCTGTCACGAGGCACATTAAAGCTGTACAAATTTCAGCCACACCAATAAGTCTTCATACTCTTTTTTATAAAAATTCATTTAATTATCAATCAGAACAAGTATATCAAACATTATCAATACTAATTGCTATTGACTACACCAATAGCCATTGCTATTGTCATGCTATTGCATCGATGTTGGTATCACAAAATTTATAACTTCACCGTTGCGATGACCGCTTAGATCCGCAGCTTGAATTTCAGCAGGCTCCGGGGAGTGCGAGGGGTGAAGCGGACGCGTGAACGTCGGTGTGACCAGCTGAAATCAACTCAACACTTCATACCTCAGTCGCTTCAACGAGGCGACTTAGTTATGACAACCGGCGGCCATCCACCGCCTGAATACGCGCAGAAGTCTCTATATGTTCAGCAGCCCAGCTTACGGGCAGGAGTTTTTATGGTTCATCAACATTACGGAACGCAGACCGTTAATCGAGGTGCGGTCATGCCAGGAATGCTGGTCAAACACAAAGATGGTACCTGGACTGCATCAGCTAATTTACGCGGACGGCTTTATCTGCATCGCGGCATCGAGCGCACTTATACCCGTGATTTGCTCGTGGAAGTTTTTCTCGACGGACGCGGTAACGGCCTGAATCGCTAATCCCCTTTCCTGTTTTCCTAATCAGCCTGGCATTTCGCGGGCGATATTTTCACAGCCATTTTCAGGAGTTCAGCCATGAACGCTTATTACATTCAGGATCGTCTTGAGGCTCAGAGCTGGGCGCGTTACTACCAGCAGATCGCCCGTGAAGAGAAAGAGGCAGAACTGGCAGACGACATGGAAAAAGGCCTGCCCCAGCACCTGTTTGAATCGCTATGCATCGATCATTTGCAACGCCACGGGGCCAGCAAAAAAGCCATTACCCGTGCGTTTGATGACGATGTTGAGTTTCAGGAGCGCATGGCAGAACACATCCGGTACATGGTTGAAACCATTGCTCACCACCAGGTTGATATTGATTCAGAGGTATAAAACGGATGAGTACAGCACTCGCAACGCTGGCAGGGAAGCTGGCTGAACGTGTCGGCATGGATTCTGTCGACCCACAGGAACTGATCACCACTCTTCGCCAGACGGCATTTAAAGGTGATGCCAGCGATGCGCAGTTCATCGCATTGCTGATCGTCGCCAACCAGTACGGCCTTAATCCGTGGACGAAAGAAATTTACGCCTTCCCTGATAAGCAGAACGGCATTGTTCCGGTGGTGGGCGTTGATGGCTGGTCCCGCATCATCAATGAAAACCAGCAGTTTGATGGCATGGACTTTGAGCAGGACAATGAATCCTGTACATGCCGGATTTACCGCAAGGACCGTAATCATCCGATCTGCGTTACCGAATGGATGGATGAATGCCGCCGCGAACCATTCAAAACCCGCGAAGGCAGAGAAATCACGGGGCCGTGGCAGTCGCATCCCAAACGGATGTTACGGCATAAAGCCATGATTCAGTGTGCCCGTCTGGCCTTCGGATTTGCTGGTATCTATGACAAGGATGAAGCCGAGCGCATTGTCGAAAATACTGCATACACTGCAGAACGTCAGCCAGAACGCGACATCACTCCGGTTAACGATGAAACCATGCAGGAGATTAACACTCTGCTGATCGCCCTGGATAAAACATGGGATGACGACTTATTGCCGCTCTGTTCCCAGATATTTCGCCGCGACATTCGCGCATCGTCAGAACTGACACAGGCCGAAGCAGTGAAAGCTCTTGGATTCCTGAAACAGAAAGCCACTGAGCAGAAGGTGGCAGCATGATACCGGACATTATCCTGCAGCGTACCGGGATCGACGTGAGAGCTGTCGAACAGGGGGATGATGCATGGCACAAATTACGGCTCGGCGTCATCACCGCTTCAGAAGTTCACAACGTGATAGCAAAGCCCCGCTCAGGAAAGAAGTGGCCTGACATGAAAATGTCCTACTTCCACACCCTGCTGGCTGAGGTTTGCACCGGTGTGGCTCCGGAAGTTAATGCTAAGGCGCTGGCCTGGGGAAAACAGTACGAGAACGACGCCAGAACCCTGTTTGAATTCACTTCCGGCGTGAATATTACTGAATCCCCGATCATCTATCGCGACGAAAGTATGCGCACCGCCTGCTCTCCCGATGGTTTATGCAGTGACGGCAACGGCCTTGAACTGAAATGCCCGTTTACCTCCCGGGATTTCATGAAATTCCGGCTCGGTGGTTTCGAGGCAATAAAATCGGCTTACATGGCCCGTGCAGTACAGCATGTGGGTGACGCGAAAAGATGCCTGGTACTTTGCCAACTATGACCCGCGCATGAAGCGTGAAGGCCTGCATTATGTCGTGATTGAGCGGAATGAAAAGTACATGGCGAGTTTTGACGAGATGGTGCCGGAGTTCATCGAAAAAATGGACGAGGCACTGGCTGAAATTGGTTTTGTATTTGGGGAGCAATGGCGATGACGCATCCTCACGATAATATCCGGGTAGGCGCGATCACTTTCGTCTACTCCGTTACAAAGCGAGGCTGGGTATTTCCCGGCCTTTCTGTTATCAGAAATCCACTGAAAGCACAGCGGCTGGCTGAGAAGATAAATAATAAACGGGAGGCGGTATGCACAAAGCATCTCCTGTTGAGTTAAGAACGAGTATTGAGATGGCACATAGCCTTGCTCAAATTGGAGTCAGGTTTGTGCCAATACCAGTAGAAACAGACGAAGAATTTCATACGTTAGCCACATCCCTTTCACAAAAGCTGGAAATGATGGTGGCGAAAGCAGAAGCAGATGAGAGAGACCAGGTATGACAACCACTGAATGCATTTTTCTGGCAGCGGGCTTCATATTCTGTGTGCTTATGCTTGCCGACATGGGGCTTGTTCAATGACACCTCAGCAAGAAAACGCCCTTCGCAGCATTGCCCGTCAGGCTAATTCTGAAATCAAAAAAGCCAGACAGCATTTTCCGGATAAAAACGTCGATGACATTTGCCGTAGCGTACTAAAGAAGCACCGCGAAACGGTAACGCTGATGGGATTCACACCGACTCATTTAAGCCTGGCGATCGGCATGTTGAACGGCGTCTTTAAGGAACGGTGAACATGAAAAGCAAAATCATCAGGGAGCTACAGGCTCCTTTTTTATTATTCGCATTTACCCTCAAGCGTATTAACCAACAATTCAGGGATTAATGAAAGATGGCAGACATCATTGATTCAGCATCAGAAATCGAAGAATTACAGCGCAATACAGCAATAAAAATGCGTCGTCTGAACTACCAGACTGTATCCGCAACTCATTGTTGTGAGTGTGGCGATCCGATAGATGAGCGAAGACGCCTGGCTGTTCAGGGTTGTCGGACTTGTGCAAGTTGCCAGGAGGAGATCGAACTTAAGAACAAACAATGGGGACTGTGATGGCCTCAAAGCAGCAAATTTCAACATCGTCCAACTGAGGTGTAAAAATGTTCAGAATCATTTTTCCTAACACCTGGTACGTCGACCACCACGGCACTCCCTGCAAAATCCTGCGTTCTACCCACAACAAAGTTCACTACATCCGAAAAGGCAGAACATGTATCGCCAGCATGTTCCGCTTTAATCATGACTTTGAACCTGTGAATAAAGCTGATGCAGATCGGATAGCAGAAGAGATCGAAACGGCAGAACACATTAAGAAGTTACGTGACATGCGTTCAAAAAGCAGAGGTAACCATGGAATCATACAGCCTCACACTCGATGAGGCCTGTCAGTTTCTTAAGATATCCAGACCAACCGCCACCAACTGGATACGAACAGGCCGCCTACAGGCAACACGTAAAGATCCAACCAAGCCAAAATCTCCTTACCTCACAACACGGCAAGCCTGCATTGCGGCGCTTCAGTCTCCGCTGCATACTGTCCAGGTGAGCGCGGGTGATGGCATAACAGAGGAAAGAAAATGTCACTCTTCCGCAGAAATGAAATATGGTATGCCTCGTATTCGCTCCCGGGCGGGAAACGAATTAAGGAATCTCTTGGCACAAAGGACAAGCGGCAAGCTCAGGAGTTGCACGACAAGCGAAAAGCAGAACTCTGGCGAGTAGAAAAGCTAGGGGATTTACCTGATGTCACTTTTGAAGAGGCCTGCCTAAGATGGCTTGAGGAAAAAGCTGATAAAAAATCTCTCGATTCAGATAAAAGCCGGATTGAGTTCTGGCTTGAACATTTTGAGGGTATAAGGCTTAAAGATATCTCGGAGGCAAAGATTTACTCTGCTGTAAGCAGAATGCATAACAGAAAGACGAAAGAAATATGGAAACAGAAAGTTCAGGCCGCCATCAGGAAAGGTAAAGAACCGCCTGTTTATGAACCAAAGCCAGTATCAACTCAGACAAAGGCAAAGCATCTTGCCATGATAAAGGCCATTCTCCGTGCTGCAGAACGCGACTGGAAGTGGCTGGAAAAAGCGCCTGTCATCAAGATACCAGCGGTCAGAAACAAGCGAGTCAGATGGCTGGAAAAGGAGGAAGCAAAACGCCTTATTGATGAGTGCCCCGAACCACTGAAATCTGTCGTCAAGTTTGCGCTGGCAACTGGTCTGAGAAAGTCGAACATCATAAATCTGGAATGGCAACAAATCGACATGCAGCGACGAGTTGCCTGGGTGAATCCAGAAGAGAGCAAATCAAACCGCGCCATTGGCGTGGCGCTGAACGATACCGCCTGTAAAGTGTTGCGTGATCAAATAGGCAAGCATCACAAATGGGTGTTTGTACATACCAAGGCGGCTAAGCGAGCAGATGGAACATCAACGCCTGCGGTCAGGAAGATGCGCATCGACAGCAAGACATCATGGCTATCAGCTTGTCGTCGTGCAGGAATTGAAGATTTCCGTTTCCATGACCTCAGACACACCTGGGCAAGCTGGCTGATTCAGTCAGGCGTCCCATTATCAGTGCTTCAGGAAATGGGCGGATGGGAGTCCATAGAAATGGTTCGTAGGTATGCTCACCTTGCGCCTAATCATTTGACAGAGCATGCGAGGAAAATAGACGACATTTTTGGTGATAATGTCCCAAATATGTCCCACTCTGGAATTATGGAGGATATAAAGAAGGCGTAACTGATTGAATTGTAATGGCGCGCCCTGCAGGATTCGAACCTGCGGCCCACGACTTAGAAGGTCGTTGCTCTATCCAACTGAGCTAAGGGCGCGTTGATACCGCAATGCGGTGTAATCGCGTGAATTATACGGTCAACCCTTGCTGAGTCAATGGCTTTTGATCTGGTTGCTGAACAAGTGAACGACCGCGTCTGATTTTCTGATTTATTTCGCTATAGCGGCAAACAAACACACACCGCTGCGCGTCTGAATCAAGAAAACCCGTATTTTCATGTATCAAAGTACAATTTACCGCCCTAACGGAAAATTGTCCGCTCCTATGAGACTGGTAACTATGAAACCAACGTCGGTGATCATTATGGATACTCATCCTATCATCAGAATGTCTATTGAAGTTCTGTTGCAAAAAAACAGTGAATTGCAGATTGTCCTGAAAACGGATGATTACCGCATAACCATCGATTATCTCCGAACCCGTCCTGTTGATTTAATCATTATGGATATAGACTTGCCCGGAACAGACGGTTTTACCTTCCTGAAAAGGATCAAACAAATCCAGAGCACAGTGAAAGTGTTATTTTTATCATCGAAATCAGAATGCTTTTATGCTGGCAGAGCGATACAAGCTGGTGCTAACGGTTTTGTCAGTAAATGCAATGATCAGAATGATATTTTTCATGCCGTTCAGATGATCCTCTCCGGATACACGTTTTTTCCCAGCGAAACGCTTAACTATATAAAAAGCAATAAATGTAGTACGAATAGTTCAACGGTCACTGTGCTATCTAATCGTGAAGTGACCATATTACGTTATCTGGTTAGCGGATTATCTAATAAAGAAATTGCCGATAAGTTATTACTTAGCAATAAAACAGTTAGTGCGCATAAATCTAATATTTATGGCAAGCTAGGTTTGCATTCAATTGTAGAGCTTATCGACTACGCCAAATTATACGAATTAATATAATATTAATTATAATTGATCATAAATATCGCATCCGCTTTCGCCACACCTGGCCGAACACCGCTGGCTAACGCTCGATAATTGGCAAAAAAGTTTAGTGTGACATTGCCATTTGCATCTACTTCCTCAGTCGGGCTCGCCGCTCCCAGTGCGAGCCGGGAGCGATCGCTATTACGTAATTCGATGGCGATGGTTTGCGCCATTGCGGGATCATCCAGAGCCAGCAGGTTGGTATCGGATGCCGGCGTTCCCGTAAATAAAATCGCAACTGAACCCGGAGGACATCCCTCCAGCCGCAGGCTAAAAGGGACGAGTGCCGTGGTATCGCCAGCGTTCAGTAATTGTGTCGTAGGCCATCTGCCTAAATCTACCGTCTTATCAATATCCGCAGTGTTTACGGTACAGGAGAAATCAACAACGTTACCGTGCAAATTGATATTAATCGTTCCCAAAGGGTCAGCTGCCCATCCACTGGAAATCCACAGTAACCCGCAGAAACAGCTAAAGAGTGCTCTTCTCATTCTCCGTACCTCATTGATAATCGACGCGTAAATACCCCAGCGCGCTAAACGGCCCTTCGGTCGGTTTTTGACCGGTAATACTGATAGGCCAGGCGCGAAGTGTGACATTGGCTGCCGCAGCTGCATCCAGACGGAAAGGAATAACGCTATTGAGATCGTTAGGCGTGATCGGCGTATCGTTCTGATCGGCGACAATAAAACCTAAATCCTGATTGTCCGACACCATCGCCTGACCAGAAACGGCACTGGCTTCCAGACGCATTGTTAAATAAGCCTGCGCAGCAACATTCGTACATTTGACCGCAATGCTCTTGGTTTGCGGCATGACACCAGCAGGTCGATTACCCGGCCCTGCCGCACTAAATAACGATGCGCCGATATCACCAAAATCAAATTCAACAATCTGCCCGGCATTTAATTCGCAGTTTTGCGGTACTTCAACCCGGCCACCAAAACTAATGGTATAAACAGGTGTAACCAACGGATCGTAAGGCGTTGATGTCACATACACGGTAAACATCACCTGTCTGGGGATCTCCACCATGTTAATAAAGGGACGAATAACCTTTAAACGAAATATTAAACGAGAATCCATCACCCCGAATGGAAGGTTTTGCGAAACGTTAGGATCTGTTCCCATCAGAATATAATTTTGCGGGGGGAACTGAATATCCATCACACTATCAACCAGACTCATCGCACCTAATAGATAATCATTTAATTGCATATATTTATAATTATCGATAGTTTCCTGAACAATAAAGTTGGTGACATAACTACGGTATGTATAATTCACCAGCGTACCGGGTGGACAAATTGCTGAGACACCTACCCAGCCGGATTTTTCCGGTAAAACAACAATCTGCCCTGGCTGGTTATTGGTGCTATTAAAGATATTTGAGAGATCATAGTGTTCATCTTCTGCTACGCCAGTACTATTTGCACAAACAGTAGCCCAGGATATGTTTGCCAGACACAAACATGCCATCGCCAATAATAATCTGCAGATTATCTTCATTGATAATTTCCTTTATGAGCCAGGATGTGTGCAAACTGCCGAAATAACAGTGACGGCTTGCTGTAAGCTTTGCTTCGGCAATACATAGTGCGCAATGCAGCGTGAGTTCGCGCCGTCTCCCCACTGAACCAGTAATTCACCAGACAATGGCGCACCACTTAAATAAACTTGCCCGTCATCACCCACATACTGGTTATTCCGATACTGTTTTCCCGTACCAGTGATCCAAACGGCACCGGTTTTCCGCCCTGGGTAACGGTAATGAGCGCCCGCACGCCTATGCGGGTATCAAAATTGGCACGAACCAACGCGCCTTGCGTCGGCACAACGCTGCTAATATTTTTTTCAACATCGATGGAATTCCCCATCGTATTGGTATCAAGCGCGATACGGTTATACCGATAAACCGTGGCATACGGCATCACCGCATAGCCGCGCCAGTCGGTTAAAATGCCAGTTTGATTTTCAATGCGTACACCGCCTGCGCCAGGCGCTTTAATCAAAACATTGGTATCCCCTAAAGGCTGGCTCAGCGTTATGCCATTTTCATGCCCGACCACACCGCCAGACAGCTGCCAGTTAACGTCATGTTGATCGCGGTCGTAGTTATACCCGACCCCCAGCGTAGCGTAAGCGGCCTGCCAGTTTGCCGTGGCGCTGCCCGTATACCCATTATTCGAGGTATCACCCTGGCTTACGTGATAACTCAGGTTGTGGCCTTCCAGTAAGGTCCCACCTACACCTGCCAGCCAGCTATTTTGCCCGTTGCTGTTACGGTTGGCGTTAAAGGAGGCATAAGCGCGGTCGAGCGCATTTTCCCGGGTGTAGCGACGTTTGGTCAGAACATTGAAAGGCACTGAAACATTAAGTCCGACAATACGTTCGTTATCGGGGATCCCTACAGATTCATTCCACGAAAATGAGAGTGAATAACTGATGCCAACCCAGCTGCTGGTATACCCCACCTGATACCAGGTATCTGAATCCGAAGTATTCCAGTATTTTTGATGGGTACCAGAGATATAAAGCGAGCCAAAGTCATTAAGTGATTGTGAAATATTTAACTGCAAACGGTCTTTACGGCTAAAGCGTAAATTGTGGTAATTCACGATTATCGGTTCATCCCGATGCTCACCGTCGTAATCGTAATCATATTCGTACCCCTCCATTCGACGATACGCAACATCATCAAGGGTATAAAAACCTTGTGTCGAATAGCGGTAACCCATTAACTGAAAATTGGTGCCGAAGGTGTTCATCGATTTCGCATAGAGGAAGCGAATGGAATCCCCCTCATGACGACTGTCGTCGGCTAACTGACTGCGCGCATGGGTCACATCCAGCGACACTGCCCCCCAGTTTCCGAGATTGCGCCCCAGTCCTAATAAAAAGGCGGTGTAATTGGCAGATAATTGCGTCCCGCCGTAGGCAGTAAATTCCTGTGGTAAACCGCCGAGTGCCGTGCCCTGAAAAAAGAAAGGTGATGATTGCTGACTATTACCGCTACGAAAATCGCCCGCCGTCAGGTCAAATTTGAAACGCCCTTCGCGTTGTAAAATCGGCACTGTTGAATACGGAATTGTGTAATTCTGCTGATTGCCATCGCGCTCGTCGATGGTGACATCCAGATCGCCATTTGAAGATGTCGGGTGCAAATCTGTAATTTCAAAAGCGCCGGGGGAAACATAGCTTTGATAGATAATCAAACCATTTTGCCGAATCGTTAGCTGGGCCGCCGTACGGGCAATCCCACGTACCGTTGGGGCAAACCCTTGCTGGCTATCAGGATACATATTATCGGAAGAGTAAAGCCGTATACCACGAAATCCAACACCATCGAAAATATCACTTCCTGTATTGCCGTCTCCCATTACCAGTTCACTTTTCAGCGGAATAATGGCGCGCTGTACCCAGGTGCCAATATTATTCCACTGCTCTGAATGATATCCATTTCCGCGAAAATAGTTCCAGGAACCATTGTTGCGTAAACGCCACGGGCCAATATTAATCCCGCTGAGCTCACTAAAAAAATAGCTATCGTTACCATTACCTCTGTTACCGGTGAAATTATAATTCAGGAGTAAAGCAGGAATACCTTCATCCCACTCTTCAGGCGGAATGTAACCGTGAGCGCTACTCAACAACGCTATCTGAGGAATAGTGATGTTCAGGCGCATCGCTGCAAAATCAAAGTTAATTGTGGCATCAGGTACAGCTTTCAGTAAATTGATGCATTTATTGTTTTGCTGCTGGGCTAACTCGGGAAATGCACTGCTATTAAGGCCAATTCGTTCAAGGAGTACCTGGTTAAAACAGGGCATTAACCCACCTGATTTATCACCTGTATTTTCTGTTGTCGATTCAAATACGATATCCTGTGAACCAATGAACTCATCATTACGCCAGAGATCCACCCGATACACGCCCGCAGGTTGATGATTACCTCTCTCAAAGCGCGATAAATCAGCAACGGATGTGCCATTCTCTAATAAAAATGCCGGGTTGAAATAACTTTCCGCATAGCTTAAAAAGGAGGGTAAAATGGCAAGAGATGAATAACAAATTCCGGCCAGACACCAGGTATACCTCTGCGGAATATCCGTAGTAGTGGGTATTTTCATAATTAGCTCTGATATTGTCAGATGATTCGGTTAGTTTAAGTTCACTTCTCTGACCGGGGTTACTGAACCATAATCATTAACGGTCTGAAATTTCAGCTTTCCCTGCACTCCTGAGGGTAAGGGAATTTGTGAACTAACTCTGGGTGCCGCCATAGCATTCCCCAACTTTTGGCTGCCCACTTGCAGGTTAACGAGGGTGACATAAAAAGGTGATGGATTATGAACATTGATATAGTTACCGGATCGCGAAAACTTGAGTGTGTCCGGCGCTTCTGCGGGTAATTCTTGTAATTGAATTGGACGGAGAAATAATTTCATGCGCGATAAAATCGCCAGTTGCAAAACATTCCTGCCGTTCAATGCATTTTTATCTACCGAAGGGATCGTCTTAACATTCATCCAGAACAGAGACTCACGATCTGCTGCCAGCGGTGGACCGGTGTAAATAATACGCAAAGTATTTTCGCTTTTGGGTTCACTAACAAACAGTGGCGGTGTAATGATGAATGACTTTTCTTTTACACCGCTGCTGTTTTCAATCCACGAATTGACCAGAAAACGCTCATTGGTATGGCTATTTCTAATCCATACCGCAGTCTGTTTAGCATCAGCGGGATAAATAATACGCGTGGCACCTAATGCGATCCCTCCGGCAGCATGGGCGCTGGCCGAAATGATTAAATAAAATATAATGAGCATCAATAACTTTATTTTAGTCATCATAGTTAATACGCCTTGTGTATTCCTGACGGCAAAAATAAGAAATATAAAGAAATGATTGCTTTGGTTTCTTACAACACATCATTCCCTTTTCATTTAATAAAGCGGCATGATACAAAGTGAACATGATTTCGATTTACATTGCCACCATACCGCTTCAGACAACCGGCACATTACTTTGTTATAAGACGTGATATATAATTCAAAACAACGTGGTTTTGATTATTCGTATCTCATAATAAAAGTCGCGTCAGCATTTGCTTGCCCTGCTGATGCACTTGTACCCTGCTTGAATGCAGAAAATGAAGAACGTTGGTCCCGGGGATCAAGTTCTGGTTGGTTGAGAAGCTATTCCCATCAGGTTTGAGAATTGCGGATGTATTATCAAGTATTTCAATACCGACACCCGTTGCTGTTGTTGTATTGGTACTGGATGCAATGGCCAATAAATTATCATTGATTGCATCAGCCTGACCAGAAAATGCAACGGCAGCATTAGCGGCAACAACAGGATCGCAGTCGTTCAACTGAATGGTGAATGGAATTAATGCAGAGGTATTACCAACAGCATTGAAAATATCGGTACGATATTGACCGAGTGTGACAACCTGGTCTGCCGAGTCAGTATTCACTGAACAGGCAGCATTCACCAGTTCGCCTTCAAAGTGAATTGTACCGCCATCTACAACGGCAGCATAACTACCCGTAGCGGCGAATAGTGCGGCAGCCAGCGCAGACGAAATAAATCTTAATTTCATATATATTCTTTCAATCTCATTTATCGACTCCACATCCGTATATAACCGATTACTTTATTTAAGTCACTGATAGTAGTAAAATTCCTTTTTATCCTCTAAGAATGTCTTAATTGAAAATATGCACTCTAATCTAAAAAATAGAGAGCCCCGTTAGATGAATACTTCCGCGCAAAATATATTCAACACAAATATAGACCTGAAGCGGTAAATCACCAGGCTGAAAATTCTTTTTATATTGTCAGGTATTTCTTAAATTATCTTAATCCTTAAACAAGGAAATAAATCAGTTCCAGATTTACAACGCCATCATGGACGAAAAATGAAGCTTTCAATCTCAGCGACCTCAGCGACGGTGCGCCTAACCTTCGCAAGAGGTCGCTTCACGCGATAAATCTGAAACGAAACCTGACAGCGCGCCCCGCTTCTGACAAAATAGGCGCATCCCCTTCGACCTACGTAACAGATGGAATCCTCTCTCTGATGGCAGCAAAGATTATTGACGGTAAAACGATTGCGCAGCAGGTGCGCTCTGAAGTTGCTCAAAAAGTTCAGGCGCGTATTGCAGCCGGACTGCGGGCACCAGGACTGGCCGTTGTGCTGGTGGGTAGTAACCCTGCATCGCAAATTTATGTCGCAAGCAAACGCAAGGCTTGTGAAGAAGTCGGGTTCGTCTCCCGCTCTTATGACCTCCCGGAAACCACCAGCGAAGCGGAGCTGTTGGAGCTTATCGATGCGCTGAATGCCGACAACACCATCGATGGCATTCTGGTTCAACTGCCGTTACCGGCGGGTATTGATAACGTCAAAGTGCTGGAACGTATTCATCCGGACAAAGACGTGGACGGTTTCCATCCTTATAACGTCGGTCGTCTGTGCCAGCGCGCGCCGCGTCTGCGTCCCTGCACCCCGCGCGGTATCGTCACGCTGCTTGAGCGTTACAACATTGATACCTTCGGCCTCAACGCCGTGGTGATTGGCGCATCGAATATCGTCGGTCGTCCAATGAGCATGGAACTGTTGCTCGCAGGTTGCACCACTACCGTGACTCACCGCTTCACTAAAAATCTGCGTCATCACGTAGAAAATGCCGATCTGTTGATCGTTGCCGTTGGCAAGCCAGGCTTTATTCCCGGTGACTGGATCAAAGAAGGCGCAATTGTGATTGATGTCGGCATCAACCGTCTGGAAAATGGCAAAGTTGTGGGCGACGTCGTGTTTGAAGACGCGGCTAAACGCGCCTCATACATTACGCCTGTTCCCGGCGGCGTTGGCCCGATGACGGTTGCCACGCTGATTGAAAACACGCTACAGGCGTGCGTTGAATATCATGATCCACAGGATGAGTAACATGGCGACATTTTCTTTAGGTAAACATCCGCACGTTGAGCTGTGCGACTTGCTGAAACTGGAAGGCTGGAGCGAAAGCGGCGCGCAGGCGAAAATCGCGATTGCCGAAGGCCAGGTGAAAGTCGACGGTGCGGTTGAAACGCGCAAACGCTGCAAAATCGTCGCCGGTCAGACAGTGAGTTTTGCAGGTCACAGCGTACAGGTTGTTGCCTGATCCCTTTCCCGGCCTGTATCAACAGGCCGGTTCTCTTTTCAGACTTTTGCCCTCTACGCCCCGTTCATCCATGCTGATAGCATCGACATTTTGCCGAAGCGACCATCATGCCAACCGTTATTACGCACGCCGCCGTTCCCCTATGCATTGGTTTAGGGTTGGGTTCGAAAGTCATCCCTCCGCGTCTGTTATTTGCCGGAATCATCCTGGCGATGCTGCCCGACGCCGACGTATTGTCGTTTAAATTTGGCGTTGCTTACGGCAATGTTTTTGGTCATCGCGGGTTTACCCATTCGCTGGTGTTTGCGTTTGTTGTCCCGCTGTTATGTGTGCTGATTGGACGCCGATGGTTCAGGGCTGGGCTGATTCGCTGCTGGCTGTTTTTAACCGTCTCGTTGCTATCGCACAGCTTGCTGGATTCGGTAACCACTGGCGGTAAGGGCGTTGGCTGGCTGTGGCCGTGGTCAGATGAACGCTTTTTCGCTCCCTGGCAGGTGATTAAAGTCGCGCCGTTTGCATTGTCTCGTTACACCACGCCGTACGGGCATCAGGTGATAATTTCTGAATTGATGTGGGTGTGGTTGCCGGGGATGGTGCTTATGGGAATGTTGTGGTGGCGCAGGCGATAACCGGATGCGAAAACTCGCATCCGGCAACAGCGCAATTACTTACGACGCCAGGTGGTCCCTTGCGGGCCATCTTCCAGCACGATCCCCATCTCGTTAAGACGGTCACGCGCCGCATCTGCCGCCGCCCAGTCTTTCGCTTTACGGGCATCCAGACGCTGTTGAATTAACGCTTCAATCTCAGCCACTTCGCTGTCGTCTGCCTGCGCGCCGCTTTGCAGGAACGCTTCCGGTTCTTGCTCCAGCAGGCCCAATACAGCGGAAAGTTTACGCAGGTGAGATGCCATTGCATTCGCCGCTGCCATATCTTCTGCTTTCAGACGGTTTACTTCACGCGCCATATCAAACAGTACGGAATAGGCTTCCGGGGTGTTGAAATCGTCGTCCATCGCTTCAATAAAGCGCGCTTCAAACGCTTCGCCACCGGCAGGCGCAACGGTTTTATCTGTGCCGCGCAGCGCAGTGTAGAGACGCTCCAGCGCCGCACGCGCCTGCTTCAGGTTCTCTTCGCTGTAGTTCAACTGGCTGCGATAGTGGCCCGACATCAGGAAGTAACGCACGGTTTCCGCGTCGTAGTATTTCAGCACATCGCGCACGGTAAAGAAGTTACCCAGCGATTTGGACATCTTCTCGCGGTCAACCATCACCATCCCCGAGTGCATCCAGTAGTTCACATACTGGCCATCATGGGCACAGGTGGACTGCGCGATTTCGTTCTCGTGGTGCGGGAACATCAGGTCTGAACCGCCGCCGTGGATATCAAAGTGGTTACCCAGCTGCTTGCAGTTCATTGCCGAACATTCAATGTGCCAGCCTGGACGGCCCGCGCCCCACGGAGACGGCCAGCTCGGTTCGCCCTCTTTCGACATCTTCCACAGAACGAAGTCCATCGGGTTGCGTTTGTCGTCGACCACGTCAACGCGCGCACCTGCCTGCAGCTGGTCGAGATCCTGACGCGACAGCACGCCATATGTCGGATCGGTCGGGACGTCGAACATCACGTCGCCGTTGTCCGCCACATAAGCGTGACCTTTGGCGATCAGTTGTTCAGTGAGTTCAATAATTTCTGCGATATGGTGCGTCGCGCGCGGCTCCATATCCGGGCGCAGAATGTTCAAAGCATCAAAATCTTTGTGCATTTCGGCGATCATGCGATCCACCAGCGCCACAAAGCTTTCGCCATTTTCATTGGCGCGTTTGATGATTTTGTCGTCGATATCGGTAATGTTGCGCACATACTTCAGTTTATAGCCGAGGAAACGCAGATAGCGCGCAACCACGTCAAAAGCAACAAAGGTACGCCCGTGACCGATATGACAGAGATCGTAAACGGTGATTCCACACACGTACATGCCGACTTCCCCGGCGTGAATAGGCTTAAATTCCTCTTTTTGGCGTGTCAGAGTATTGAAGATTTTTAGCATCGAAGATTCCGTTTAGACATGTGTGGGTAATTGAGTTGCGTATAATACCCATATTTCCCGCGCGAATCAGCATACATTGCGTGATGATCCGATCGTGCGGTTATGCTATAACACCACCCTATATATGACCCGAACTGGGTTGAAGCACCAATCAAACGGAACAGGATGCAAAAATGGTTACTTTCCACACCAATCACGGCGATATTGTCATCAAAACTTTTGACGATAAAGCACCTGAAACAGTTAAAAACTTCCTGGACTACTGCCGCGAAGGTTTTTACAACAACACCATTTTCCACCGTGTTATCAACGGCTTTATGATTCAGGGCGGCGGTTTTGAACCGGGCATGAAACAAAAAGCCACCAAAGAACCGATCAAAAACGAAGCCAACAACGGCCTGAAAAATACCCGTGGTACGCTGGCAATGGCACGTACTCAGGCTCCGCACTCTGCAACTGCACAGTTCTTCATCAACGTGGTTGATAACGACTTCCTGAACTTCTCTGGCGAAAGCCTGCAAGGTTGGGGCTACTGCGTGTTTGCTGAAGTGGTTGACGGCATGGACGTGGTAGACAAAATCAAAGGTGTTGCAACCGGTCGTAGCGGTATGCACCAGGACGTGCCAAAAGAAGACGTTATCATTGAAAGCGTGACCGTTAGCGAGTAATCGTGGCGACACTCTTTATTGCAGATCTTCATCTCTGCGTGGAAGAACCGGCGATCACCGCCGGTTTTCTGCGTTTTTTAGCGGGGGAAGCCCGCAAGGCCGACGCGCTGTATATTCTTGGCGATCTGTTTGAAGCATGGATTGGCGACGACGATCCCAACCCACTCCATCGCCAGATGGCGGCAGCGATCAAAGCGGTGTCCGATTCCGGCGTTCCCTGTTATTTCATTCATGGCAACCGTGATTTTCTGCTCGGCAAACGCTTTGCCCGTGAAAGCGGCATGACATTATTGCCGGAAGAAAAGGTGCTCGAACTTTATGGTCGCCGGGTGTTGATTATGCATGGCGACACGCTGTGCACCGATGACGCGGATTATCAGGCTTTTCGCGCCAAAGTCCACAAACCCTGGCTGCAAATGCTATTCCTCGCCCTGCCGTTGTTTGTGCGCAAACGCATTGCCGCGCGAATGCGAGCGAACAGTAAAGAAGCCAACAGCAGTAAATCGCTGGCGATCATGGACGTTAACCAAAACGCGGTAGTCAGTGCGATGGAAAAACATCAGGTGCAATGGCTGATCCACGGACATACCCATCGCCCGGCGGTACATGAACTTATCGCCAACCAGCAACCTGCTTTTCGCGTGGTACTCGGTGCCTGGCATACGGAAGGTTCGATGGTGAAAGTCACGGCGGATGACGTTGAGCTGATTCATTTTCCGTTTTAAAAAACCCACAACTTTGCTGATTTCACAGCCACGCAACCGTTTTCCTTGCTCTCTTTCCGTGCTATTCTCTGTGCCCTCTAAAGCCGAGAGTTGTGCACCACAGGAGTTTTAAGACGCATGTCTTCCCGCAATAATCCGGCGCGTGTCGCCATCGTGATGGGGTCCAAAAGCGACTGGGCTACCATGCAGTTCGCCGCCGAAATCTTCGAAATCCTGAATGTCCCGCACCACGTTGAAGTGGTTTCTGCTCACCGCACCCCCGATAAACTGTTCAGCTTCGCCGAAAGCGCCGAAGAGAACGGTTATCAGGTGATTATTGCGGGCGCAGGTGGCGCAGCGCACCTGCCAGGCATGATTGCCGCCAAAACGCTGGTGCCGGTGCTGGGCGTGCCAGTACAGAGCGCCGCACTGAGCGGTGTCGATAGCCTCTACTCCATCGTACAAATGCCGCGCGGCATTCCGGTGGGTACGCTGGCGATTGGTAAAGCTGGCGCGGCAAACGCGGCATTACTGGCAGCACAAATTCTCGCGACTCACGATAAAGAGCTACACCAGCGTCTGAATGACTGGCGCAAAGCCCAGACCGACGAAGTGCTGGAAAACCCGGACCCGCGAGGTGCGGCATGAAACAGGTTTGCGTCCTCGGTAACGGGCAGTTAGGCCGTATGCTGCGTCAGGCAGGCGAACCGTTAGGCATTGCTGTCTGGCCGGTCGGGCTGGACGCTGAACCGGCGGCGGTGCCTTTTCAACAAAGCGTGATTACCGCTGAGATCGAACGCTGGCCGGAAACCGCATTAACCCGCGAGCTGGCGCGTCATCCGGCCTTTGTGAACCGCGATGTGTTCCCGATTATTGCTGACCGTCTGACTCAGAAGCAGCTTTTCGATAAGCTCCACCTGCCGACCGCGCCGTGGCAGTTACTTGCCGATCGCAGCGAGTGGCCTGCGGTGTTTGATCGTTTAGGTGAACTGGCGATTGTTAAGCGTCGCACTGGTGGCTATGACGGTCGCGGTCAATGGCGTTTACGCGCCAATGAAACCGAACAGTTACCGGCAGAGTGTTACGGCGAATGTATTGTCGAGCAGGGCATTAACTTCTCTGGTGAAGTGTCGCTGGTTGGCGCGCGCGGCTTTGATGGCAGCACCGTGTTTTATCCGCTGACGCATAACCTGCATCAGGACGGTATTTTGCGCACCAGCGTCGCTTTTCCGCAGGCCAATGCGCAGCAGCAAGCGCAAGCCGAAGAGATGCTGTCGGCGATTATGCAGGAGCTGGGCTATGTGGGCGTGATGGCGATGGAGTGTTTTGTCACCCCGCAAGGTCTGCTGATCAACGAACTGGCTCCGCGTGTGCATAACAGCGGTCACTGGACACAAAACGGTGCCAGCATCAGCCAGTTTGAGCTGCATCTGCGGGCGATTACCGATCTGCCGTTACCGCAACCAGTAGTGAATAATCCGTCGGTGATGATCAATCTGATTGGTAGCGATGTGAATTATGACTGGCTGAAATTGCCGCTGGTGCATCTGCACTGGTACGACAAAGAAGTCCGTCCGGGGCGTAAAGTGGGGCATCTGAATTTGACCGACAGCGACACATCGCGTCTGACTGCGACGCTGGAAGCCTTAATCCCGCTGCTGCCGCCAGAGTATGCCAGCGGCGTGATTTGGGCGCAGAGTAAGTTCAGTTAAGCAGGTGCTCATTTGATTGCCGGATGCGGCGTAAACGCCTTATCCGGCTTACCGCTCCGGTACCCATTGTAGGCCTGATAAGACGCGTCAAGCGTCGCATCAGGCATGGTGCACCGATTGCCGGATGCTCTCATCACTACAGCGAAATACAGGTCCCCGCTTCGCCCGCCAGCGTCTCTTCAATTCGCGATAACGCCCCAATCCACGCAGGTTTACCACGGCTTCTGACATAACCACTCACCGCCGTTACCTTCGGCCCCATCGAACCATCGGCTTTGGCAAATGGCGCTAACTCATCCGGTGTGGCATGGCGAATGGCGCGTTGCTGCGGCGTTCCCCAGTTTTCATATACCGCATCAGCATCAGTGAGGATCACCAGCCCATCGGCGTTAATCTGCTCAGCGAGCAACGCAGCAGCGAGATCTTTATCAATCACCGCTTCACTCCCTGCCCCATCTTCCGTCACAGGCACACCGCCGCCGCCACTGCAAATCACCACATGCCCCTCTTTGAGCAACAACTCGATGGCTTCGCTGTCGAGAATTTTACGCGGTTGCGGAGACGCCACCACCCGGCGCAAATATTTACCATCACGTTTCATCTGCCAGCCGTAAGCCGCTTCCAGTGCCTCTTGTTCTTCTGGCTGATAAACCGGACCAATAAATTTCTCTGGCTGCAAAAACGCCGGATCATCAGGCGAAACCTCAATGCGCGTCAGCACCGTCGTCACGGGCGGCATCTGCGGCTGTGCGCTCAAACTCTGCGCCAGCATATAGCCAATCATCCCCTGACTTTCTGCCACCAGCACATCCAGCGGATACGGTTCTACCTCTTTCCACGCCAGATTCTGCAATGCCAGCAGCCCCACCTGCGGCCCGTTGCCGTGAACAATCGCCAGCCGATAAGAACGGGCCAGGCGTGCCAGCGCGGGTACAGCACTGGCGATATTGCGATATTGATTTTCCGCCGTCAGCGCCTCACCGCGCTGGAGTAAGGCGTTGCCCCCAAGAGCTACAACCAGTGTTTTCATGGTTTTCCTTGTAATAATTGTTGGCCAAGCCAGAACCCCAGCAGCGTATCTGCCCCTGACGTATGCCCCAGCGCCAGCAGCGAATCAATCGCAACAGCGGTACGTTTCGGGCAACTCAGAGCATGGACAAAGTGCAGGAGTGGCGAGGCGAAATATCCTTGCGCGGCATAACGTAAATAACTGACGCTCACCGCTGTGGTAACGAGTTGAAGATTGTCGGAACAGGCAAAAAACTGGCGACCGGAGCGCGCATCTAAAGCGCCATAATACCAGGCCGCCAGCAGCATTCCGCTCAGCGTGTCATCATGACTTGGCGTTAATCCGGGGCCTTTACCCAGCCAGTGCCGCCAGTCGGTCTTAACGCCATTGAGCGCGGCCTGAAAACAGTGACGAAACTGGCGTAATTCAGCGGGCAGCGGATCGCTTGCCGCCAACGCCAGTGGTCCGAAAAGTCCGGTTTCCTCCGCGCGTTGCATCCATGCAGCTGCAAGCGGTTGAGGATGCGAAGGCGGCGTAATACGCAGCAAACAATAACGCTGTGGCTGTTTAACCGTGAAACGCCCGAGGCGAATCCCTTGAGCCACAACCTGTGGTCGTTCATTGCCGCATAATCCACCGCATAACGCATCGAATTGCGCGCGGCGAAGCACCCATCCTCCGGGGCCGAAACCACTACCCTGACGATGCAGCGTTAACAGTTCGCCGCTTTCCGTCATCAGGTTAATCGCCCGTCGCCACACTCCCGCTAACCGCCAGGACTGGCGATAATTCGGTGCACTACGGCTGGCAAGCAGAGGATGGATGATCGTCATTGCGCGTTCCTCAACCAATCCCCATGCTTTCAGCCAGTGCTTCCAGCGCCTGTTCAAAACACGCCAGCGGTGCCCGCACAGTGCCTGCGCCAATCTGCCCGATCCCCGCCTCTTTATGGGCGATACCGGTATTGATGAGTGGCGTAATGCCGGTTTCTACCACGCGACGAATGTCCAGTCCCAGGCACGCGCCCTGAAAATCCCAGCCTGGGATCTGCAACTGCATATTGCGCTCAAGGTAAATTTCCGCCATCTCTTCAGATACCGCTCTGGCCGCTTCCATGCCACCCGCACCGACAAAGCGCGTTACGCCAGGCGCTGCGATCATTGCCGCACCTCCGATACCAAAGGTTTCGGTAATCGCGCTATCGCCCATATCCGGGTTCGCCTGCTCCTGCGAGAAGCCGGTGAAAAACAGACCTTGCGGAGTGTTTACAGGCGCAGTAAACCAGCGTTCGCCCAGCCCGCTTACCCGAATCCCGAACATATTGCCGTTGCGGGTCATTGCCGTGACGATGCTGCCTGCGCGGATCATCGCGCCAGCATCCATCGCCGCCTTGCAGTAAGCCATCGCGAGGTTGAGGAAGAACTGATCGGTCACGCTGAGGAAATCCATCACTTCGGCGATGTGCTGTTTATCATGATCGAGGCGAGCAATTTGTGGGGCCAGCGCACGCATTAACAGTGCAGAGGAAGCAATATTGCGTTGATGGAACTCATCGCCCATCGTAATACCCTGCGCCATCATCGCCGTGAGATCGATACCGCGCTCCATGCGCCCCAGCGCCGCGCTTAATACTGGCATTAACACATCGCGCATCCAGCGATGGCGAGTCAGGACATCTTCGCCGTAAGCGCCAAAACGCATCACTTTGCCGATACCTTCGTTGAGGTTGCAGTACGCCCGGTTGCCGTCGGTCACGTTCTCGACCACCAGCATCGGCATACTGGCAGAAGTAATGCCGCCCATTGGCCCGACGGCATTCACATGGTGACAAGGAATGAAGTTCACTTCCCCCTGCTCCAGCATTGCCAGTGCCTGCGCTTCATCTTTCGCCCAGCCTTCAAACAGACATGCACCCACACATGCCCCTTTCATTGGCCCGGTCATCTCCTGCCAGCGCATTGGCGGCCCGGCGTGAAGCAGTGTTTTGCCCTGGTTTAGTTCGCTGATAAGTGAAGAAGCCGGTTGCACATCCAGCCAGTGTGGACGAGCGCGACGAATTTGTTCGATAACCGCAGCATTGGCTTGCGCCACTGATGTAAACATGGGAACCCCTTATTGCAAACGTTCTAATAAACGAGCCAGTTTTTTATTGCCGCCGGCGACTGGCGACCATTGGTAATGCACAACCGGTTTGCTGGCGCTTTGTAGCTCCAGCGCAAAGCTGCGTAATCCGATGTTAATCACGGCGACGTTTTCCAGTAATGACGGTGTGTGTTGCTGTGTGGCAGACGAGAGCGGATGAATTAACGCTGCCGCCAGCAAGGTGGCTTCCGGTAGCGAACTCACTACCGCGATCCCCGCATCTTCCAGCGTGGCGATTTGCTGCGAGCGGCATTGCGGGTCACGTTCGGTACCTGTCACCGTGGCAATGGCGTACAGCGGTTGGCTGTCTGAACGCGCGGCACAGGCTTTTTGCCAGGCGCTCACCAGCGAGGCAGCAGGATCGGCGGTCGCACCGAAGCCAATCACGACATCAAGCAGCAACACGCGCACTTGCGGTTTAGCGCCGAGATCGGCAATTAACTGGTTGCGTAAGGCTGGGTCGATCATCGGATGGGGACGCCCGACGGTGTAGAAATCATCGCCCAGATCAATGATCTGGTGACCATCGGCGTCCAGCATCATGCCGTGATGATGGGTATCGTCGGCTTCCACGCCAAGGTGCCCGGCAAGTAATCCCGCCGCTTCGGCAGCAAGCGTACCGCCGGTATACAAACCGCAAATAAATCCGCTGCTGACAGGCGCTATTGCGTTACGTCGCGCCGTGACGCGTGAAAGCAGGCAAGCCAGGCGTGCGGCCTCATCCAGCGAGGAGGCAAACCAGACATTCTCGTCGCGGGCCACCGCCGGGGTATAACCTAAAAACAGCGCCACCGTCGGTTTGCCGGTTGCTTTCATGGCATTAACAATTTTCAGACGCACAGCTTCGGCAGGCGGTTTTGAAACAAATGCCAGCACTTCGCTTTTCTCGTCTGCACTGAGCATTTCCAGCGCCGTCAGCGCACTGATGCCGCCCACTTCACGGCTGAGGTCGCGCCCGCCAAGGCCAATCGCGTGAGTAATTCCCTCCCCTGCCAGCGCAATCTGTGAGCACAGCTCCTGAATCCCGGTACCGGAAGCGCCAATGACGCCAATGTTGCCTTCCGGCATCACGTTAGCAAAAGCCAGCGGCGTGGCGGCAATCATCGACGTACCGCAGTCCGGCCCCATCAGCAAGCCTTTTTCTCGCGCGCGGGTTTTAAGTTGGATTTCATCTTCCAGCGTGACGTTATCGGAGAACATCATCACGTTGAGGTTGCGATCCAGCGCCTGATTCGCCAGCTCCGCCGCATACTCGCCAGCCACTGAAATCAGCGCCAGATTGGCATCGGATAATTTCTGACAGGCACTGTCCCAGCGACGCACCTGCGTCAAGGACTGGCTGCTGCCTGACCCCTGCGCCAGTTGTTTTAGCGCCTCTTCAAGCTGCTGCATAATCGCCTGCGCGATCCCCGCATCCGCCGCTTCGCTACGTATTGCCACGCAAATATCGTTCGGCGTGGCGTTATTAAAATCGTCATGCCAGAAACCTGTGGTATCTAATAACGCTTTATTGGCGGGCGTACCCATCATTACGGAAACATCATCAACATTTTCTGATTCGCTGAGTTTTCGTGAAATAATCATTAAACTGACCGAATCCTGAAAACACCCTTTTTTAATAAAGGCGTGGATCATAACAACTCCTTAAAAATTGCACCCATGGCAATTGCACGAGCAGTGTTAATGTGGCGATTACGGTATCGATGACAACGAGTAAATAAGGTGATGAATATCACACAGGGATTATTAACAAAAGAATTCAAATAACCGCCAGGCTATTACGCATTATTTTTTAATAAGCGTGGTTGTTTTAAAAATCAGGTTAAAAGTGAGCGGATTATCAAATAAATTCTAACTATATTTTTTTGCCTGTTTGGATCACATAATCCAGATATTTTCCCTGTATGTTAATTGCAGTCATGCTTCACACCGTCGTTAAAAAGGAAGACAGATGAAAATCAGTCGGGAAACACTCCACCAGCTAATTGAGAATAAACTCTGCCAGGCTGGGTTAAAACGTGAGCACGCTGCAACCGTGGCTGAAGTATTGGTTTACGCCGATGCCAGAGGGATCCACTCTCATGGCGCGGTGCGCGTGGAATACTACGCGGAACGCATTTCAAAAGGCGGCACCAACCGCGAACCGGAGTTTCGTCTTGAGGAAACCGGGCCGTGCTCGGCAATTTTACATGCCGACAATGCCGCCGGACAGGTCGCGGCGAAAATGGGTATGGAACATGCCATCAAAACCGCCCAGCAAAATGGCGTTGCGGTGGTCGGTATCAGCCGGATGGGTCACAGCGGCGCAATCTCTTATTTTGTGCAGCAGGCAGCCCGCGCCGGATTAATTGGTATTTCGATGTGCCAGTCCGATCCAATGGTGGTGCCGTTTGGCGGCGCGGAAATTTACTACGGTACTAACCCACTGGCCTTTGCCGCGCCGGGAGAAGGCGACGAGATCCTTACCTTTGATATGGCGACTACCGTACAGGCATGGGGAAAAGTGCTCGACGCCCGCTCGCGTAATATGTCTATCCCGGATACCTGGGCGGTCGATAAAAACGGTGCACCAACAACCGATCCGTTCGCGGTACATGCTCTGCTCCCCGCCGCCGGGCCAAAAGGGTATGGCCTGATGATGATGATTGACGTCCTCTCAGGCGTCTTACTCGGCTTACCGTTCGGGCGACAGGTTAGTTCGATGTATGACGATTTACACGCCGGGCGTAATTTGGGGCAATTACATATCGTTATTAACCCGAACTTTTTCTTCTCCAGCAAATTATTTCGTCAACATCTTAGCCAGACCATGCGCGAATTAAATGCCATTACCCCCGCGCCCGGTTTTAATCAGGTTTATTATCCCGGACAGGATCAGGATATTAAACAACGCAAAGCCGCCGTCGAAGGCATCGAAATTGTTGATGATATTTACCAGTATTTAATTTCCGACGCGCTTTATAACACGTCATACGAAACGAAAAATCCCTTTGCGCAATAATTATTGAGACAGGACTTTCTTATGATTACACATTTTCGTCAAGCCATAGAAGAAACGCTGCCCTGGCTTTCCTCTTTTGGCGCTGACCCAACGGGTGGTATGACCCGTTTACTTTATTCGCCGGAATGGCTGGAAACTCAGCAGCAATTTAAAAAAAGAATGGCAGCAAGCGGGCTGGAAACACGTTTCGATGAAGTGGGGAATTTATATGGTCGCCTGAGTGGCACCGAATATCCACAAGAAGTGGTTCTGAGCGGTTCGCATATCGATACCGTGGTTAACGGCGGTAACCTCGACGGGCAATTCGGCGCGCTGGCGGCGTGGCTGGCAATTGACTGGCTGAAAACGCAATACGGCGCGCCGCTACGTACGGTCGAAGTGGTGGCGATGGCAGAAGAAGAAGGCAGCCGCTTCCCGTATGTCTTCTGGGGCAGTAAAAATATCTTTGGGCTGGCGAATCCTGACGACGTGCGGAATATCTGTGATGCCAAAGGAAATAGTTTTGTCGATGCGATGAAGGCTTGCGGATTTACTCTTCCGAACGCCCCACTAACTCCGCGTCAGGATATTAAAGCCTTTGTTGAACTGCATATTGAACAGGGCTGTGTGCTGGAAAGTAATGGGCAATCAATTGGCGTGGTGAATGCAATTGTCGGGCAGCGTCGTTATACGGTAACGCTGAACGGCGAATCAAACCATGCAGGCACCACGCCGATGGGTTATCGTCGTGATACAGTTTACGCTTTCAGTCGCATTTGCCATCAGTCGGTCGAAAAAGCGAAAAGGATGGGCGATCCGCTGGTTCTGACCTTTGGCAAAGTAGAGCCGCGCCCGAATACGGTAAATGTGGTGCCGGGTAAAACCACGTTCACCATTGATTGTCGTCATACCGACGCTGCCGTGCTGCGCGATTTCACCCAACAGTTAGAAAACGACATGCGGGCGATTTGCGATGAAATGGACATTGGTATTGATATCGATTTATGGATGGACGAAGAACCCGTGCCGATGAATAAGGAGCTGGTCGCCACCCTGACAGAATTGTGTGAAAGAGAAAAACTGAATTACCGGGTGATGCACAGTGGTGCCGGGCACGACGCGCAAATTTTCGCGCCTCGCGTACCAACCTGCATGATTTTCATTCCCAGCATCAACGGGATCAGCCATAACCCGGCGGAACGCACCAATATTACCGACCTTGCCGAAGGGGTCAAAACGTTGGCACTCATGCTTTATCAACTTGCCTGGCAGAAATAAGGAGTCATAAATGGGATATTTAAATAACGTCACCGGTTACCGCGATGATTTACTGGCTAACCGTGCGATTGTTAAACACGGTAATTTCGCACTGTTAACCCCGGATGGTCTGGTAAAAAATATTATTCCGGGCTTTGAAAATTGTGACGCGACAATCCTCTCCACGCCAAAGCTGGGTGCCTCTTTTGTTGATTATCTGGTCACACTGCATCAAAACGGTGGCAACCAACAGGGCTTCGGTGGCGAAGGCATTGAAACGTTCCTGTATGTGATCTCTGGAAATATCACTGCCAAAGCCGAAGGCAAAACATTTGCCTTAAGCGAAGGTGGCTATCTTTATTGCCCACCAGGCTCCTTAATGACGTTTGTTAACGCCCAGGCCGAAGACAGCCAAATCTTTTTATATAAGCGCCGCTATGTTCCGGTAGAAGGCCATGCACCGTGGCTGGTTTCTGGCAATGCCAGCGAACTGGAACGCATTCACTATGAAGGTATGGATGATGTGATCCTGCTGGATTTTCTGCCCAAAGAGTTAGGTTTTGATATGAACATGCATATCCTCTCTTTTGCACCAGGTGCCAGCCACGGTTATATCGAAACACATGTTCAGGAACACGGTGCCTATATTCTTTCCGGTCAGGGGGTTTATAACCTCGACAATAACTGGATCCCGGTGAAAAAAGGCGATTACATCTTTATGGGCGCTTATTCTTTACAGGCTGGTTATGGTGTAGGGCGTGGTGAAGCGTTCAGCTATATTTACTCGAAAGATTGCAACCGCGACGTAGAGATTTAAGTCATACCACTCGCCTGATTATTTTTAGCTATGTTGGATTTTGCCACGGTTTATACCGTGGCTTTTTTTGTAGTAAATTCAGGTAAAAAAAGATGCGATATAAATCGCATCCGCTTTAAAGGTAAGGGTCAGTTTTTAATTCCCTGACCTATTTTAATGGCGCAGGCAATATTTCGTGCGCTGTTGAAGAGATTGGTTTCACCGCTGGCGAGCACTTCGGCTAAAGGTGCCAGACGTGGCAAAATGCTGAATACCGCATCAATGCCGTACTGGTGCACCACTTCCACGCCATCACCCAATACGCCAGCAATCCCAATCACCGGTACATTAAACTGCTTCGCCACCGACGCCACACCCAGCGGCGCTTTACCGCCTGCCGTTTGCGAGTCGATGCGCCCTTCCCCGGTAATCACCAGTGCTGCGCCCTGCACTGCCTGCGCAAGATTGACCGCATTCAACACAATCTCAATACCTGGTTTAATATCCGCATTGAGAAATACCGCCGCCGCAATACCCATACCGCCCGCAGCGCCGCCGCCCGCCATCTGGCAGACGTTGATTTCAGTTTGCTGTTGTAAAACACGGGCGTAATTTTGCAGCCCCTGTTCCAGCTCTTCGACCATTTCCGGCGTTGCCCCTTTTTGCGGGCCAAACACCGCCGCCGCGTGCCGCGTGCCCCTACCAGCGGGTTATCAACGTCACATGCTACTTCAATATGGCAATTCGCCAGACGCGGATCGCATTCATCCATCTCAATGCTTGCCACGCGCGCTAAATTACCGCCGTTAGCCACCAGCACCTGACCGTCGGCATCAAGGAAACGCACACCGAGCGCCTGCGCCATGCCCATACCACCGTCGACCGTCGCACTGCCACCAATGCCGAGAATAATATGGCGAATGCCGTTATCCAGCGCATGACGAATTAACTCCCCCGTACCAAAACTGGAGGCCAGCAACGGATTACGCTTTTCAGGCGCGACCAGCATCAGGCCACTTGCTGCCGCCATCTCAATCACCGCCGTTTTCCCGTCGCCGGTAAGGCCATAAAAAGCATTCACTTTTTCGCCCATCGGCCCGCAGACTTCAAGCGTCACGATGTTGCCGCCCGTCGCGGCGACCATCGCATCCACCGTCCCTTCGCCGCCATCCGCTATCGGCAAACAGATATAGTTCGCATCGGGAAAGAGGGTCGAAAACCCGGCTTTAATTGCCTGACAACATTTTTCTGCACTTAAGCTCTCTTTAAAAGAGTCTGGCGCAATGACAATCTTCATTATCAATCCTTTTTCAACAAATTATTCGATGCGTTCCCACGGAATAAGATTATCCATAAGAACAGCCAGTAAAATCCCGACCAGTAAGCCGTTACTGAGCAGAGGACGCAGCGTTAATGGAAGGTCTTGCAGATACACAGGCGGTAATGCCATTAAAAATATGCCGACAAATAACGGCAATGCGAGTCGATAAATATTGCGAGCGGTAAACGTTATTTGCTGGCTAAACACCAGCGCGGAAAAGAGTAAAGGCAGATAAGAAACCAGCATGACCGCACTACTCACGGGTAAAGGGATACTGCAAAACAGTCGTGTGAGTGCCGGAACCAGCGCCACCAGAAGGCAAATAACGCTGCCATAAATAAATGAACGCCGCGTGTAATCGCCAGTCTGGGTTAATAAACCAATGGATGAAACAAACGGTGAAAATGGAATTACCGCCAGAGGTACGGTTATCAGTGTCATAAATCCGGTCGCCACAAAGCTACGACGATAACGCGTATTCCCCGCGCCCTGCTGCGGATAAAAAACATCCGTGCCCCGAATCGCACCGTAGGTATTGCTGATATTTACCAGACCTGTAATCACCGCCGTCAGAATAATTCCCGGCGACAAAGCACCGCCACTGCCGAGCGGGAACCACTGCCAGTGCAACTCACCGGAGAGCGAGTGCGAAGAAGGAAAGCAAAAGTACCACAACAACCAGCCGGTTATGGTGCCGACCAGCAGGCCATAACGGGCAAAACGTTGCGGGAGGAAGATAATCATCCCCAGTACCAGGCACATCACCGCCACCGAGAGCGCGAACGGCGGTAACTGAATTTTAAAATTCGGGTCGGCTATGCCAAACGGCAGCCCGAGCATACCTTTGAAAAAGATAGTGGTCAGCTGCGCGCCCAGCATCAACATAAACAAGACCATCACCGACGGCGTAAATAACCGCGCCAGGCGATGGCCTAATCCGCTAAAACCAATCAACACCGTCAGCACGCCGGAGAGTGCAATCCCCACTGCCAGGCTGGTGGCGATATCGTTGATCGGTGTCCCGCGCGATGCTTCGCCAAGGGTGATAGTAAGGATGGTTCCCCACCACAGGCCACCTGGCCCTTCCATAATAGCGCGACGATGACCGCAGAACGCCTGAGCGAAGCAGGCCAGTGCGGTAGCAAGAAAAGCATATTGCGTGAGCGTAAGCAGGCTACTTTGCGGCAACTGAAAAGCAGAAAGTAGCGTAGGAGGAACCACAACCGTGTTGCAAAAAATAAAGAAAAACCACTGAAATCCTGATAACAGGCTTTCGCGGCTCACTGCAAAATTGAACATAAACACACCTTAACCGGAGAATGCCCGCCGCAAGGACGGGCATTGCAGGGGCCAGATTACTGCTGATGTTTAAGGATAAATTGACCTTTCGGCGCAACAGGGAAGCCCTGTTCAATGTCGTAAATCACATCACCACGTAAGATGGTTTTCGTGATACGCGCGCCAATGGTACGGCCAACATACGGGCTGACTTTGTGGCGATATTCCAGATCGTCATTGGTAAGAACATAGCTGCTATTCGGCTGAATGAAGACGAAGTCGGCATCTTTTCCTGGGGCGATACGGCCTTTTTGCTGCAGACCGAAAATATCTGCTGCGTTAGTCGCCATTAATTTGCCGAACATTGGCAGAGACATTCCGCGTTTCTGTACCGCTTCATCGAACATCACGTCCATACAGTTTTGCAGGCCGGCAATACCGCCCCATGCTTCCATGATGTTGCCGGCTTTCATTTCCGGAGGGCATGGTGAGTGGTCGGAAACCAGGCAGTCGATTTCACCGTTAAACAGTTTTTCCCACATGCCTTTCTGGTTTTCCAGATCGCGGATCGGCGGTGAACACTTCGCCAGAGTGCCGATTTCTTCGAACTGATCGGTATCCAGTACAAAGTAATGCGGGCAGGATTCACAAGTAACGTCCTGACCTTCCTGACGTGCACGAGTCACTTCTTCAACGCCTTCCGGGCTGCTGATATGGCAAACGTGCAGACGGCAACCGGCAACTTTCGCCAGATACAGCACGCGGCGAATCGCTTCCACTTCGGTAAATACCGGACGCGAAGCCACATAGTCATGGGCAGTTACGCGACCTTCACGTTTCGCTTCTTCGCCCAGTGCGTCACAGATCAGCGCGTTTTCGCAGTGCACCAGCACCGGCTGCCCCAGTTCGCCCAGCTTCTGCGCACCTTTGAAGAACTGCCAGTCGTTTACATCACGGAAGTCGTTGTCGATACCGCGATCGCCACAGGTCGCAACGAAGCATTTGAAGCCGACAACGCCCACTTCATCCAGCTCATGCAGACGGTCGATGTTGTAAGACACCAGGCCACCGAGTTGTGCCGCATCGATAGTCAGCTTGCCTTTAGCGGCATCGAACTTCAGTTCAATTGAAGCGCGGTCAACCGTTGCAGGCAGCTGGTTGAGCGGCATTTCGATCATGGTGGTGATACCACCTTTTGCCGCTGCGCGAGTACCGGTTTCATAACCTTCCCAGTGGCTACGACCCGGTTCAGAAATATGGGTGTGCGCATCAACCATGCCCGGCGAAACCACCAGACCAGACGCATCCATAACTTCTTTTGCATCGCCCAGATCCTGACCGATAGCAGCAATTTTCCCGCCTTTAACGGCGATATCTACAACGCGAGCTTCGTTTTCTAAAATAACGGTGCCGTTTTTAATGATTAAATCAAAAGACATAACAAACTCCTTGTAAAATACAGATTGGTTTTTAACTCAATGTTCAATATCGGGATTAATTAACCTATGGTTTTTTGCTCTCCTGTTTTTTCTACTGTTGTACGTTTCTTTAATAAGGCGTAGGCCGCAAAGGCGACGATGACGCCGACAAACCATGAAACACGCGATAACGGTTCCATAAAGGGAATAAACTTACCGCCAAGAGATAAAATAACAGCCACCAGAGTTACTTGAAAACGCGGTGAGGTTAAAACCGTTATCGTAATATTTATAATCGCCGTGCGGTGTACAGTTCATCAAGATTAATTTGCCCACGCATCACTTCACAAAATAATGTGCCATACCATGACACTCAATTACCGGACCCAGCATTCCGCCGATGATATGAGGAACAGATAAATACTGTCCTGATTTTCCATTAATTTCCACGGGCAGATCAGCAGGCTGATAATACTGGCAATCAGTACGCCGTTTTATAGGTCAGTTTGTCGGTGCAATGGCAGCAATCTGATAACCGGCCGGAATAATATTACCGGTGGCGTTATAGTGGAAATAGTCGTCATCAGAATAACCAGTACCGCAAAGAACGAGGCAAACAGGCTGTCCCAACGCTGAACAATATCCAGCACGTTCCAGGTGTCAGCGCCGTAGTGAATACTGGCTCCGGCAATAATACATACCCCAGCGACCGCAAACAGAATATAGGCCACAACTAAACCCAGCGTTTGCCCCAGCGCTTGCTCACGAAACGAGTGGGCGTTTTGCGTAAAGTCGGATGCGCTCACCGCCGGTGCCGCCCAGACCGCAACTACCGCGTTAATCACCACCAGGAACAAGAATCCACTGTTTTCTGCTTTCTGAATACCGCTCGGAATGTAGTCAAAGATTGGACCGATCCCGACCAGTGAAATCGCCCAAATCGCCATGCCGCCGAAAACGATATAGATGCACGGGTTAAGAATGGCAGTGAATTTATTTAAAACTTTGCCACCGCCAAAACCAATACCAACGTTAACCAGCCAGAAGAGTAAGAAAGTAATTAAGCCCGGTAGCGAAAGGCCTAACAAGGTAAAATCACCACCGAGAGTTAAAAATCCCGGCCAGATTTTGCCAATCAGGATCAAGCAGGCCAGTGATCCGGCGTAACATTGCAGGCCAAACCACATAATGGCAGCAATACCACCTCTTAATAATCCGGGAAACAGTGCGCCACGTACGCCGTAAGAAGCACGCAGGATCATGGCAAACGGTACGCCGTATTTACTGCCCGCAGCACCGTTTAATACCATTACCGCGGCAATGAAAAAGGCGCTGAGGATAATTGCCAGCATAATACTAAAGGTAGACAAGCCGAGAATAAAAAAGCCGCCGACCATCACATAATTGGGAACGTTATGAACCGAACCCATCCATAAGGTAAAATAGTTAAATGTTTTCCAGGTCCGCTGGCTTTGCGTTTTCGGCAATAAATCTTCGCTATAGCCGCGTTGCTGGAATAGCTTTCTCTGATGTTCCATAAATCCCTCTTAATTTCACGTATCGAATAACGTTGTTTTAATCTAGCTATGAGGAACAAATAAAATAAAAAATATTATTTTTAATACTGAAGCAACATCTTTGGCTGCTTTCTTTTTTAATATTGCTGGCCGATTCATTTTCTGATATCGGCCATTTTTATTGCGGGTATCAGGCCAGTTTATGGTTAGCCATTAATTCCAGCGCCTGCACTAACGCAGAGTGATCCAACTGGCTGCCACCGTTTGCCGCACAGGTATTAAATAACTCCTGGCAGGTCGCAGTGTTTGGCAGGTTCAGCGCAAGTGCTTTCGCACTTTGCAGTGCCAGGTTGAGATCTTTCTGGTGCAGAGCGATTTTGAAGCCCGGATTAAAGGTGCGTTTAATCATACGCTCGCCATGAACTTCCAGAATACGTGAGGAAGCAAAGCCGCCCATCAGCGCCTGGCGCACACGTACCGGGTCCGCACCGGCTTTTGAAGCAAATAGCAGGGCTTCAGAAACCGCTTCAATATTGAGCGCCACAATAATCTGATTTGCCACTTTGCAGGTTTGACCATCGCCGTTACCGCCCACGAGGGTGATATATTTTTACCGAGCAGTTCAAACAGCGGTTTAACACGTTCAAATACCGCTTCATCACCGCCAACCATAATCGACAACGTCCTTCACGCGCACCGATTTCACCGCCGGAGACTGGCGCATCGAGATAATCGCCGCCCAGTTCATTCACCTGACGAGCGAAACGCTTAGTTTCAATCGGGGAAATGGAGCTCATATCAACAATGGTTTTGCCCTTCAGCGAGGCTTTGGTACAACCATTTTCACCAGAACAGAACTTCTTCAACCTGTGGTGTATCTGGCACCATAATAAAATGATGTCCGATGCTTCTGCAGCGCGCAGTTTCAACACTGACGGCACCCAGTGACAGTAATTCATCAGCAACCGGTCCAATGGTTGTGACATGCAGTTGATGACCGGCACGCGCCAGATTAATGGCCATCGGTGTACCCATAATGCCTAAGCCAATAAATCCCAGTTTCATAATTAACCTCTTTTAAATTTCGCTTTTCCTGAATTCAGACAACACGATCCCCTGCCAACTTAGCGGCCTAAAAAAGCATTGCCTGAACAGCGTTACGTTTTAACGGTACGGATCCATCCAGCGTAAACCGGCTTCCGTGGTGGTTTGGGGTTTATATTCACACCCAACCCAACCGTTGTAGTCAGAATTTTCGATTACCTTAAAGAGATAATCATAATTAATTTCTCCGGTTCCCGGTTCGCCGCGATGCGGATTATCGGCAATTTGCAGGTGACCAATTTTATCAGCCCACTGAGTCATGGTGTTGGTTAATTCACCTTCCATCCGCTGCATGTGATAAATGTCATACTGAATTTTCAAATTGCAGCAACCAACATCATCAATCAATTTCAGCGCCTGCCGAGTTCCGGTGAGATGGAAACCAGGAATATCAAAATGGTTAATAGGTTCAATCAGTAATAAAATATCTTCTTTCATCAGCATATTCGCGGCATAACGCAGGTTTTCTACAAGCGTTGCGTGAATCTGTTCACTGCTGAAACCAGCCGGCGTTTTACCGACCAGACAGTTAATTTTTTTATTACCCAGCGCACGGGCATAACGAATCGCTGCTGCTACGCCATCCCGAAACTCTTCTTCACGGCCAGGAATACAGGCAATACCGCGCTCCCCCGCCGCCCAGTCACCCGCCGGTAAATTGTGCAGCGTATGTTCGAGTTTATTACTCGCCAGCACCTGTTTTAATTCTTCAATGTCGTAGTCATAAGGAAACATAAATTCAACGCCGCGAAAACCACACTGCGCAGCTTTCTCAAAACGGGCGAGAAAATCATATTCTCCAAATAACATCGATAAATTAGCAGAGAAACGTAACATTATTTATCTCCCTTATTCATAGTGCATGAAGCAGGTTTCAGTCGGTGCGTCCGCTGCGTTATCGGCGATATCTTCAAATTCCATGACGTTATCCAGTTCGCTGCCCATCGAAATATTGGTCACACGCTCGAGAATAACTTCCACGACTACCGGTACCCGATATTGCGCCATTAAGGCTTTCGCCTGTTCAAAGGCTGGCGCAATATCTTCCGGTTTGAAGACGCGAATCGCTTTACAACCTAAACCTTCCGCTACTTTTACGTGGTCAACACCGTAGCCATTCACTTCACTGGAGTTGATATTCTCGAAAGCGAGTTGCACGCAGTAGTCCATATCAAACGCGCGCTGCGACTGGCGAATCAGCCCCAGATAAGCGTTATTGACCAGTACATGGATGTACGGAATGTTGAACTGTGCGCCAACGGCCAATTCTTCAATCAGGAACTGGAAGTCGAAGTCACCGGAAATCGCCACCACTTTGCGCTCTGGATCAGCGGCACAAACCCCCAGCGCCGCCGGAATGGTCCAGCCCAGCGGGCCTGCCTGCCCACAGTTGATCCAGTGGCGGTCTTTAAAGACATGCAGCATTTGCGCAGCGGCAATTTGCGACAGACCAATGGTGGTGACATAGCAAACATCGCGACCAAAGGCTTTGTTCATCTCTTCATACACGCGCTGCGGTTTCACCGGCACGTTGTCGAAATGGGTTTTGCGCAGCAAAGTGCGTTTGCGCTGCTGGCAGTCGGCGACCCATTCTTTACGACACGGCAGACGACCCGCTTTTTGCATCTCCTGCGCCACTTCAACCAGCAGTGTCAGCGCCGCTTTAGCATCAGAGACAATGCCGAGATCCGGACACAGCACGCGACCAATTTGCGTCGGCTCAATATCGATATGAACGATTTTGCGCCCTTCGGTGTATTTCTCTACCGAACCGGTATGACGGTTAGCAAAACGGTTACCGATACCAAACACCATGTCGGACGCCAGCAACGTTGCGTTACCGTAACGATGCGCGGTTTGCAGACCCACCATCCCGGCCATCAGTTCATGATCGTCCGGGATACAGCCCCAGCCCATCAGCGTTGGGATCACCGGAACGCTGGTCAGTTCAGCAAACTGTTGTAACAGTGCAGCTGCGTCAGCATTAATTACCCCGCCCCCGGCAACAATCACCGGACGTTCGGCCTGGATTAACATTTCTACAGCTTTTTCGATCTGCATACGGCTGGCAGCAGGTTTGTAGACCGGCAGCGGTTCGTACATGTCAGGATCAAACTCGATTTCCGCAACCTGAACGTCGAACGGTAAATCCACCAGTACCGGACCCGGACGACCAGAACGCATCAGGTGAAATGCCTGTTGCAGCACACGAGGCACCAGCGCCGCTTCACGTACTGTAACCGCCATTTTGCTGACCGGCTTGGCGATAGCTTCGATATCAACAGCCTGGAAATCTTCTTTATGCAGACGGGCGCGCGGTGCCTGGCCGGTAATGCACAGAATAGGAATGGAATCAGCAGAAGCGGAATAGAGCGCGGTGATCATGTCCGTGCCCGCAGGACCGGAAGTCCCCAGACATACGCCGATATTTCCTGCCGTTGCGCGGGTATAACCTTCCGCCATGTGCGAAGCACCTTCCACATGACGCGCCAGAATGTGACGAATACCGCCGTGCTTACGCATCGCTGAGTAGAACGGATTGATTGCAGCTCCCGGAACACCGAAGGCGGTGGTGATACCTTCTTTCTCCAGCACATACATTGCCGCGTCAACGGCTCTCATTTTTGCCATTTTATTCCTACCTCTATTTATTGGAAAATTTTTCCAACTTTCAAATTTTGTCAAAAAAACCCGCTCCGCAGAGCGGGATGCGACAGACATTATGGATGTGCTTTCAGTCCCAACGCCGTGCTGATATCGCGGGCGGTGTCTCTGACCAGCTCACCCTGACTGACAAAACGATCTTCTGTCAGTCTTGATGAAGGCCCGGAGATGGAGATAGCGGCAACAACACTACCTACATCATCGTAAATTGCTGAAGCTAAGCAATTCAGACCTACAACATGCTCTTCTTTATCTACGGTATAGCCCAGTTCACGCGCTTGTTCCAGGTCCTTCAGCAAGGTGGGCATATCCACAAGCGTAGTTGGCGTAAACTGCTGCAAACCGGTTTGCAGAATGATGCTCATCAACTCCTCTTCCGCCAGCGGATAAAGCAGCGCTTTGCCCGCACCGGAAGCATGCAGCGGCAGACGACTGCCCAGTGGCGCACACATCCTGACCATTGATTTACACTCTAACTGACCAATTAATACTGCTTCATTGCCGTTACGGATCGCGACATTGACCGTTTCGCCGGAAAGTAACATCAGGCGGCGCATAAACGGCCCGGCGACGGAGAGGACATCGCGGTTATGGATGTACGCCGCACCGACGTTAAAGACACCCTAATCCTATATGCCACCAGCCTAATTGACTGTCCTGATAGACAAAATCCGCTGCCTGTAAAACAGCAAGCGAAAGGTCGGGAGATGGCAGGTAGATTGAGAGAAATATCGCTAACCGACGAACTTCCCTTTTTCCAGATATTGCAGAATCGCAATTCCCCGCTCTAACGCCTGTGCGCCCTTCTGTGACAGGCTCCCCTGTCGGCCTGCCGCGCCGTCTAACTTCCGTCATACCTACGTTAACTCCGACCTACAAGTGAGCATAAACAATGAACAATTAGTTTATCTTATGCAAGTCGGTTGCAGGCGTCACGCAAAACAGAGTTCCTGTTCAGGAATACTTTCAACATCACAGTTGTCACTGCCGCCGCGATCGATGGTCAGAAAATCGGTGACGCGCTGCCAGGCGAAAAGTGGGTGATGCCAGACGTTACGATGGTAATTCACTCCCTGTTCGCCGTTGGTGATAAACGCCCGCAGGGTTGACAGGTCTGGTTTGTCGTCGCCTAACGCCACGACCACCACAAACACTTCACCTTTCATCGGGATAAAGGCCTGAGTGCCCAGCGGATGACGTTCGAGTTCGTGAATGGTCAGCGGCAGATTCGCCGGTTGCGCGCGGTTAATGCTGATAAGCGTACGGTCTTGCTCAAGAATCTCAACCAGCGCCAAATCGTGGTAACGCTCCACCAGGCCATTGTTAATATGGAAAAAATCCCGTTGCTGAGTTTCGATTACGTCGCCATAAGCACTAAAGGCTTCCTGACTTAACGGTAATACCTGAAGTTTCATCTTTTTGTCCTTGTAACATAATTCCGTTCAACCATCGCCGACCGGTCAGCTTGGTTTCAATAACAGGCAATCTAAAACCTTAAGAGAACAACATCAATACAAAAGTTGGAATATTTTTCCAAAATTAGATTTAGTCCACAAATTGAACAGGGTTATCATGTAAAAATACTGATAAATCAGAGGATAAGAAAATCACGCAACTTGCGGATTTAAAAGGGGATACCTGAAGATGTTCGATCCAGAAACCTTGCGGACTTTCATTGCGGTTGCTGAAACAGGAAGTTTTTCAAAAGCGGCAGAACGATTATGTAAAACCACGGCGACGATCAGTTATCGCATTAAACTTCTGGAAGAGAATACCGGAGTAGCGCTGTTTTTCCGTACGACTCGTAGCGTAACGTTGACAGCGGCTGGCGAGCATCTACTTTCCCAGGCCAGAGACTGGCTGAGCTGGCTGGAAAGTATGCCAAGCGAGCTGCAACAGGTGAATGATGGCGTGGAACGCCAGGTGAATATTGTCATCAACAACCTGCTCTACAACCCCCAGGCCGTCGCCCAGTTGCTGGCGTGGCTGAATGAACGTTACCCCTTTACCCAGTTTCACATCTCCCGACAAATCTATATGGGCGTCTGGGATTCGCTATTGTACGAAGGTTTTTCACTGGCTATCGGCGTCACGGGAACCGAGGCGCTGGCAAATACCTTTAGTCTTGATCCCTTAGGATCGGTGCAATGGCGCTTTGTCATGGCGGCGGATCATCCGCTGGCGAACGTTGAAGAGCCGCTAACAGAAGCGCAGTTGCGGCGCTTTCCGGCGGTCAATATTGAAGACAGCGCCCGCACCTTAACCAAACGCGTCGCCTGGCGATTGCCAGGGCAAAAAGAGATTATTGTTCCTGATATGGAAACGAAAATCGCCGCCCATCTTGCGGGCGTTGGCATTGGTTTTTTGCCAAAATCGCTTTGCCAGTCAATGATCGATAATCAACAACTGGTTAGCCGGGTAATCCCAACGATGCGCCCTCCTTCGCCATTGAGTCTGGCATGGCGCAAATTTGGCAGCGGCAAAGCGGTAGAAGATATTGTGACCTTGTTTACCCAGCGCAGGCCGGAAATCAGCGGATTTTTAGAAATTTTCGGCAACCCACGCAGTTAAAAATCAAGTTTCCTTGCGCGTTGGCGCGTAAAATAGCGCGCAAGCTGATTTGAGGTTCACTTTTAACTATGCAAGAGAGACACACGGAACAGGACTATCGTGCCCTGCTGATTGCTGATACGCCCATTATTGATGTTCGCGCCCCTATCGAGTTTGAGCAAGGCGCAATGCCCGCCGCTATCAATCTGCCGTTAATGAATAACGATGAACGCGCCGCCGTTGGCACCTGCTATAAACAGCAAGGCTCAGACGCAGCGCTGGCGCTGGGGCATAAACTGGTGGCGGGTGAAATTCGTCAGCAGCGCATGGACGCCTGGCGGGCAGCGTGCCTGCAAAATCCGCAAGGTATTCTCTGCTGCGCCCGTGGCGGTCAACGTTCACATATTGTGCAACGCTGGCTGCATGAAGCGGGGATTGATTATCCGCTGGTGGAAGGCGGTTATAAGGCACTGCGCCAGACCGCGATTCAGGCGATCATTGAACTGTCACAAAAACCGATAGTGCTGATTGGCGGTTGTACCGGCAGCGGTAAAACGCTATTAGTGCAACAACAGCCAAACGGTGTTGATCTGGAAGGGCTGGCGCGTCATCGCGGTTCGGCGTTTGGTCGCACGTTACAACCACAACTTAGCCAGGCGAGTTTTGAAAACCTGCTGGCTGCCGAAATGCTAAAAACCGACGCCCGTCAGGATTTGCGCCTGTGGGTGCTGGAAGATGAAAGCCGGATGATCGGTTCGAATCACCTGCCGGAATGTCTGCGCGAGCGAATGACTCAGGCGGCGATTGCGGTGGTAGAAGATCCGTTTGAGATCCGTCTTGAACGCCTGAACGAAGAGTATTTCTTGCGTATGCATCATGATTTTACCCACGCTTATGGCGACGAACAGGGCTGGCAGGAATATTGCGAATACCTGCATCACGGACTTTCGGCGATTAAGCGTCGGCTGGGGTTACAGCGCTATAACGAACTCGCTGCCCAGCTGGATACGGCGCTGACAACGCAACTCACCACCGGCAGCACCGACGGTCATCTGGCCTGGCTGGTGCCGTTACTTAAAGAATATTACGACCCAATGTATCGCTATCAGCTTGAGAAAAAAGCGGAAAAAGTTGTCTTTCGCGGTGAGTGGGCGGAAGTGGCGGAATGGGTTAAGGCGCGGTAATGAGGGACGTATTTGTATTAGTCGCGACTTGATCTGACACATGGCCTTGAAAGGTTGAGAGTTACCGGTTTTGATATGAGTGTCGAATCCTTATCCAAAACAAGAGGTAACTCTCATGCTTCATACTGCCAATCCCGTCATCAAACACAAAGCCGGTTTGCTCAATCTGGCTGAAGAACTCAGCAACGTATCAAAAGCCTGTAAAATCATGGGCGTTTCGCGTGATACGTTTTATCGTTACCGCGAACTGGTCGCTGAAGGCGGTGTGGATGCGCAGATTAATCGTAGTCGCCGCGCTCCTAACCTTAAGAACCGTACCGATGAGGCAACTGAACAGGCTGTTGTTGATTACGCCGTCGCTTTCCCGACACATGGTCAGCACCGGGCCAGCAACGAGCTGCGTAAACAGGGGGTTTTATCTCCGACAGTGGTGTCCGTTCTGTCTGGTTACTCCATAACCTTGAGAATCTCAAAAGACGATACTGAACAAATTTTATCAGGTGACGTTCCGTAAAAAGTTGTATGGAGTTCTCGATGCAGTCGGCGCGACTATCAGTACCCCCGCTGAACCTTGGACTATCGGGCCGCCGTACTGGGGCATGTCACCCTGGCGTGCCGCTGGTTTTCCGCTAATGGTTTATTTCCTCTTTCTTTCCCGGCAAGAATTTATTTTAATCCGGAAGGATTATTTATTTTCAGATAGGGACTCACATTAAACACGTAACATTTTAATTAATGCATGGCTGAATATGTATTACACAATGTCAGATATCGTAAAAGACCAGTGCAATTCTATGTAAACTCTCTGACTGTTCATTTTATTTGTTGTTTCAGGGTCGGAACTCACCCTCAATAAACAACTGAATACGAGTAGATATTCATCGTCTGAGCTATATGGCTTTACACAATAGCCGACATGTCTTTTCTCAGTCAGGAATTTTACTTTTCCTCACTACGAAGTTGACGACTTCGATATGGGATAGACTCTTAATTCAAGCAATTACTCTGCACAAGCATCAGGCAATCCAGCTCCAATATTTGTTATAAAATAATGCGTAACATTAATTTCACCAACAAAAAAAAGGTTTACGCTATCCCCTTGCCCTGGTATTTTACCATATTTACACCACACTTTTTTTGTATCTGGATCATTCTCTGATACGATTTTCGCCACTTGTTCCCTGGCCCTCACCGTCAATGTTTTCTTAAACCTCCCCCCATCATCGATTGTTAGGGAAAAATAAGAAAAAAATAATCATCTTCTACATTTGTGGATATTGATATATCCACCGCTACGTGCGGAAAAAAATCTGGGAGCCATGTAAAAACTCCATCACTTTCTGGTATTGCCATATAGTTTATGTAATGCTTACTTACAAGAGATTCATCTTTGTGTAAATAAAGATAAGTAGTCACGCATAAAAAAACAACGATTATAATAGCAAAAATAAATATTACCATCTTTGAGATGTTACTTGAGATAGCCAGCATCTTGTAAAGCCTTTATCGTTTTTTATGCTCTGGATTAATATAATCAATACATCTATTTGAGCAATCTTGTGTTAATGGACATGTCAACCCATGTTCATTTACAGCCAAGTCTTTTTTATTATCTTCAATCATCTCAGAATGGGATAACTTTACTTTTCTGCCGTACATACCGAACATATTTAACCCGTAATCTCTAATCTCTTTTTCATAACCCAGCCCTTTCGCTGATCGGCTAACACCAGCGTCATTTAATTTAGACACTCGACAAAATGCCATACAATGGAAAAATTGATCAGTCCCACCTAAATTTAATCTCTTCATATCATCATAAGTATCAGATAATATATCCCATGCTCTTTGATGGTTTAGTTGTTCTTTTTTTCGCATTAACGCTACATCTGCAGGACTTAACCCTAATGGATCAATACCATTCACCGGATTCAGCGGATACGCATACAGACTCCATCCCCCCTCCAGCCCTATCGGGTCCTGAGTGATATACCGCCCCTGCAACGGATCGTAGTACCGGTTCCGGTTGTAGTACAGCCCCGACTCCTTATCATACTGCTGCCCCGGCAGCCGGTACGGCTGGTGCAGGTGATGCGGGTTCTCTTCATTCAGCTGGTTGCCCCACTCATCATACTCCCCGCTCCACGCAATGTTTCCATCCGCATCCATCAGCGCCAGCATTATTTACTATGTAGGAAATTCAAAACACATCCATTTTTCTTATTAATTTCTATAATAAATACACCACCCGCAACTTCATAAGGTAACTTTGCTCCCTCAACAACCCAACTATCTGGTAGTTCCGTAATTAAATATGGTTTTTCTTCTTCTGCAATCCGTTCGCCATAGCGATACCTAACATATATTTCAGCTAATTGTATCGCCATTGTTTCAGTTTTTACCGTATTTTTAACAGAGTATTTATCTAAATGTAATTTTTCCACATACCTCATAAAAATAATGTTTTCATCAGAACCGTAAACAGCTGTCTCATTACAGGCAAATAGTATAAAAAATGAAAGCATCGAAAATATTGAACTATATTTCATTGAATCTCCTTATAGGCCCCACTAATAAAAGCACTAAAATTAATCATGATACGGTATGCATACTGAACTCAATCCCGGGACACTATTTCTGATAAAAATATATTCTCCTTTATTATTAAGCGCCTCAAATCGTCCATCAGGTGTTGCGAGATAAAATGCTTCAAGATTATTATCTTTACTTCTTACAAGATTTTTATCGCTACTTGAAAAAAATTCATCAACATAATCGCCATGACTATCTGCACCGTGAGTATGATAAGCAGCAACTCTATCTGTACCTGTGGGACATTTTCTTTTCAGAGGATATGACTCCTTTCTTAAATTATCAGTTTCTGCCTTAGATGCAAAATATTTTCCATTAGTATCTTTACAGACAATACCAGAGTATTCCATATCATTACATAGAGATCTATTCTGCGTTTCTTTCAAAGCATCTAACGCAGCATCTGCAGTACTATCAAATTTACTTGGTCCTATTATACGTGAAAGAACACCACAAACTCCCCCCGTACATGCTCCAGATCTGGCATCATCCCAAGTCTGCAATAATCCCATAGGGTCAATTTGTTGTAGTGGATTTAAAGGATACTGATATAAATTCCATCCCCCTTTCAACCCCATCGGGTCCTGAGTAATATACCGCCCCTGCAACGGATCGTAGTACCGGTGACGGTTATAGTACAGCCCTGATTCCTCATCATGCTGCTGCCCTGGCAGACGGTACGGCTGATACACATGATGCGGGTTCTCCTCATTAAGCTGGTTGCCCCATTCATCATATTCCCCGCGCCACGCCGTATTGCCGTCTTCGCTGATGAGCGCCAGCGGCAGGCCCCGGTGGTCGCAGTGGTAAAAATGAACTTTTCGCGCCGGTGTGTATTCCGGCTCCACCTGTCTGGCCAGTTGCTCCACCGTCAGCCCGCACTGCGCAAGCCACGCCCGGCTTTCACTGCTCACGCGGTCTGCCCGGATTTCTTCCTCCAGCCTGTCCAGCAGCCGCACCAGTTCAGCCGGAAATACCACGCCGTGCCCGTCCTCGCTCCCTTCCTGCTGCAGCTTCTCCGCCAGGCTGCGGCGCTGCGCTTTCTCCCGCTCGCCGTTGTCTGTTTCGATGCGGATGAGCGGCGCGAAGCTCCCCGGCTGATATACCGTCTGGATACGCGTGGTGTCGGTCTGTACCGTCGTCAGCCGGTCGCCGTCCCACCCGTACCACGTCATCTCCGGTTTACGCGACAGCGACATCCATCCCGTCAGGTCACGCTCGCGACGCCACACCCGTTTCCCTGTCCGGCGACCCAGCGGGTCGTAAAGGTATCGGCTCTCGACCAGCGGCTCCTCATATTGGATACGGATGTAATGGACCAGGCGGTGCAGGCTGTCGTAATGGTAGTGATGGGTGCGCTCGTCGTCCGTCCGTATCACACCCGCCGGGATGCGGTCCGTCTTCTCCGTCAGCCTGCCGTATTCATCGTGGCGGTAGACATAGTGCGCATCCTCCGCGATGCGGTTATCCGGCCACACTGTGAGGTGTACTGTCCGGGTGCAGCTCCGGGTCCGGCAGCCGGTTGCCCGCCGGGTCCGTGGCATACGGGATGCGGATGTCCAGGTCTGGTGCGAGGGTGCGCACACTCTCCAGCCTGCCCGTGGCACTGTAGCCGTATTCCCGCGTCTGTCGCGGGCCGCTGATGCGCACCAGGTCGCCGTTGTCACTCCACCCGTAGTCACGGTCATACACCAGGCTGTTCAGGTGCTGGCTCTGTAACTGGCCTGCGGGGGTGTATGTGCTGGTCAGTTCGTATGCGGCATTACTGCCTGCCATGCTGCCGAAGCTGCGCACCGTCTCACGGTGCAGCCTGTCCCGCGTATACTCGACCAGCGGCGTCCCGCCCAGCTTCATTCCCGCCAGGTAACCGCTGCCATACGTCAGCCACTCCACCGGCGGCAGGCTGTCCGGCGTGACGCGGTTTGCCAGCCCCTGCTCGTTGTATGCGTGTTTCGTCTCATGCTGCCACAGCAGTTCCCCCGTCTCCGGGTTCTCCACCGTCTGGCATTCGCCGGTCAGGCGGCCCTTTATCGTCGTAGCCATAGTGGACGGCAACACGGTGGCCTTCGCTCAGGTGGCTGATGTCTGTCAGCCAGCCGTGGCCATCATACTGCCACTGCTCTGCCGGTTCGCCGTTCACCGTGCGGTGAGTGATACGGTCCGATTCATCGTAGTACCAGAGGATGACAAGCCCCTCATCCTCACTCTGTGTGAGTTTTCCGGTCAGGTCATAATGATAACGTTGCGTCCGCCCGTCAAAGCCGCCCTGCTGTACCAGCCGGTCCAGCGCATCGTAACTGAAGACGCTGTGGCTGCCGTTCTCGTTGGTCAGGCTGATGACACGTCCGGCAGCATCGTACTCCATACTGCGCGTCAGCCCGCCCTGCGTGGTGCTGACCGCCTTTCCCCACGCATCGTACTGTGTCTCGCTCCGGTTGCCGTCCGGGGTGATAACGGCAGTCAGGTCGCCTGCGGCGTTGTATTCATACCGCGTTTCACGGCCCTGTGCGTCTTTCACCGAGGTTAACCGGCCACGGTTGTCATAGCGGCGGTAAAGGCTGATGCCTTCCTCGCGGTGGACCGCCGTCATCTGGCCGAAGCGGTCGTATTCATAACGGGTCTGGTAGCCCGAGCAGTCGGTGAACGCCAGCAACTGCCCGTAGCGGCTCCAGGTCATCTGCCGGGTGCTGCCCGTCGCATCTGTTGTCGTCGCCGGTAACTCACTGTGCGGATTATCATAGCATACCGGATGACGTCCCACTGCGCGATGTCTCCGATACCAGCCCGGTTCATCATATTCCCGGCGGCTCTCCAGCCCGTCCGGGGACACCACCGCCGTCAGCTGGTTCCCGTCGTTATAGTAAAATTTCGTCTCCCGCCCGTCCGGTGTGGTGATGTCCGTGATATCGCCGGACACCACATTCAGACCGTACTCTGTCCGCCGTCCCGCCGCGTCCGTCTGCGCCGTGAGCCTTCCTGCCGCGTCATACCCGCTGTGCGTGACGCTGCCGTCCGCCAGTTCTTTTTTCACCACCCGTTTCAGCCCGGCCCCGCCCTCTGTATGCAGCACCTCACGCCGGTTCAGGCTGTCGTGACGGTGATGCGGTCCTGCTCATAAAGATAGCGGTAGCTTAACCCTGCCGGGTTAAGTTGCTCCACCACCCGCCCGCATCGTCGTAGCGGTAGCGCATCTCCGGCCTTCCGCATAACGGTGCGCCACCATCCGGCCCGGGTGCTGCGCGTCATACGTGAAAGCGCGCACCTGCGTATTGCTGCGGTCATATACCGCCAGCAGTTCACCGGCTTCCGTATACGTGTACCGCGCCAGTGGCGCACCGGGCAGGCTTTCCGGGTATGCCGGGTCGTGCATCAGCCACACCGCCGAAAGGCGGATGCCCCTGTCGGGGCCGTATTCGGTACCGGGCAGTGTGTCGGGGAACGCTGAGGCTGAGAGAGGGCGGGAACTGTCAGAAGAAGATAGCGAAGAGGTGCGGGCCTCTTCCGCACGCTGCGCCTGCGTGGTCAGCACCAGACGGAACTCCCGCCCGGCACCGTCCGTCACGCCGGTGATTTCCCCGGCCAGGTCACCGGCGGCCTCACGCCGGTACGTCAGCGTCCGCCCGAAGCGGTCTGCCAGCCCGGTAAGCACCCGGTACGGCGGCAGCGGCGCTGGCAGTACGTCCTCAGCACCCGGCACCCGCTGACCACCCCAGTATCCACCACGGCCTGTGCGCTGTTGGTCGCCGGTAAAGATGCGGGCTTAACCGGATATCCGGCGGCAGCGCCCACAGCCGCGCCAGCGTATGGCCGTCCGGCTGTGCTGCCTTACCACCGCGCACCAGCCACATTGACTCACTGCGGCTGTACCGCCTCCCCCGGCAGCAGCGGCTCAAAGTGAATGCTCCGCCCGCCGTTGTCGTTGAGTATCAGTCCGTCATCACGTAGCTGTAAGCGGATATCAGAAGGCGCTTTCCAGCCGGGGCCGAAAACGCCCACCGGCAGGCGTCTTCGTCCGGTAGCTGCTGTAGGTGCGGGAGAATGAACGGCGCGGGCCGGGCAGCGCAAGGTCCGTCTCGCCGGGCAGCACCTTCGCCCCCAGCAGCGGATTTACCGGGTTGCCCGAGTCATCCCGCCCGGACACACCGAGCACGCCACGCCGGTGGGCGCGCCAATTCTTACACCTGCCGAACCCTGGACAATGGGACCGCCATACTGAGTCATATCTCCTGACGCGCTGGTTTTCCGCTCATGATTCAAATTCCTTCTTCTGTTTATTTTAATGCTGGTTTGTTACTGAATTCCGAACAGGTACGGGATCAGTACTCTCATATCCGGCGTATCCTGCTTTTCATCAGGGGTCTTCGGTGGGGATTTCGAGGCTGCACAGTTCCAGTTAATCAACAGTGAGTCACCATTAACCTGCTCCTTACCCTGCAAATGAATTTTTGTGCCGTTGAGAAAAATTTGTCCGTCCTTCGTCAGCACCAGCCTTGCCTTACCACAGCAGAGCTCCAGATGCTCACCGGCGGAGTAAATCGCGGTCTGCCCGGTATCATCCTTTTTCGTTTTACCAACGGTGAAGGTAACGTTATTTCCGACTTTGACGTCATAACCCAGCCCGACCCTCAACGATTTATGCAAACCGATCTGCGAGGACTGCATCAGAGCCACCGAAGTGTTCATAATGCCACCTACCGTCGTCTGGTACGCCACGCCCACGGTCAGCGCACGAACAAGTCCAATCGTTTCCACCTGAACAGAACCCACGTTAATGATCTGGTTACTGCCCACCGTCTCTATCTGGTTAACGCCCACCGTCTGTATCTGATTGTTGGTAACCGCAATCATCTGATTGTTGCCAATGGTCTCAGCATGGTTGTTTATCACATCCGTGGTGCGGTTATTCAGCACCTCGGTGTTCATGTTCTTCTGCGCGTGGATGTAGACCTGTTCTTTCCCTGTCGCATCGTCAAACTTCAGTTCATTAAACCCGCTGCCCTTATAGGTTTTCGAGCGGATCGTCATCTGCGTCTTCGTCCCCGGCAGGCTGCCGGGTGTGCGGTTTTCCTGGTGGTAGGTGCGCCCCATAATGAATCGGCTGGTCCGGGTCGCCGTTGAGGAAGTCCACAATCACCTCCTGACCCACACGCGGTATCGCCAGGTGGCCAAAACCGGTGCCTGCCCACGCCTGTGCCACACGGATCCAGCACGAACTGTCTTGGTCTGCCGGGTTATAACGGTCCCAGTTGAACTTCACCCGCACGCGACCATGATTTCCTCGCCTGCCGGTCCCGTCACGACGGCGCTCTGCGGGCCGTCCACCAGCGGTTTCAGCAACGGCTGTGGTCGCCATGTTCTGTCTGCCGGGATCACCGCAAAATGGTTCTCCAGCGCCGTCCCCGCTCCCTGCCGTCCTGGCACCGCCTGTGGCTGTTCGCCGTGCAGTTCACTTGCCACCACCTGCCATTCCCGGTTCAGGTTCGCCTGCGGATGCCCCGTCAGCACAATTCGTCGTCCCGGCCATATCTCCGGCGAGCGACTCATTCCCCGCGCGGTTTCTGCATTGTTTCGCCAGCCGTCCATCTGCCAGCGGGCAAAGTTCTGCCCGTGGGCCCCCTTGAAACGTCCGGGGTAGTCATACACTTCATACTGTGTGCGCTGGTAATCCTGGTGCTGGCCTTCCTGTTCAAAACGTCCGGCCCAGCCGGGGCGTTTAAAGGTGTAGTCTTTGGTCACCACGGAAGAAGGGCGGATTTGTGCGCTGTAGCGAAACTGGCTGATGCAGAGGGTGCTCACCTCGGTACGGGTGTTCGGGTTCCATGGGATTTCAAAAGATTCGGGCAGATGGCGGACTGTGTCGCACAGCACCAGGCTCTGGTCGGTACTTTTGTAAGCATGCTCCTCATAAAAGAAGATGCCTTCCTCCGCCGCCATCCGGCACAGGAAATCGTAATCAGTCTCACCGTACTGGACACAAAACTCACGGGAAGGATGCGGCTCGCTGAACAGCGGACTCCATTCGGTCACCCCGTTTTCCTGCAACATCGTGCCGAGGATGCTTTCGATGTCCTCGTTCTGGAAGATACGGAAGTTCTGGCGCAGACCTGCACGCCACAGCGGTGGGTGCACCTTCATGCTGTACAGCATCTGGTTTTTGTCGTTCTCCCCGAGTTCAAACCAGGTCACCACGCCTTTCACCCGGCGCTGTACTTCATCGCCCTGCCATATCGTCAGGTAGGCCATTTTGTCCAGCACCTGCGCAAATTCAAGGGAGAGAAACTGCTGGCTGACCAGGGAGAGATCGAGGGAAAAGAGCGAAGAGAGTGACTGGTTCAGATGAAAGGAAACCACCGCAAAAGCATCCGGCGGCAGGCCGTCCACTTCCAGTGTGAAACGTAATCCGGTTGACATAGCAACCTCCGTGAAAATGAATAATAATCCGCACATATTGCATGTACAACATGTCGGGCGGATGAGATAAGCGAGTCGACATCTGGCGTTACCGGGGAATATCAGAAAAATGTCATGGTTATGTGATGATTTAGTCTGGGATTTTACTTCAGAGAAACGGGTGTCTGTTTAGTCAACAAAATAATCACAAACGCAACGGATGGGTTCTCGACGTTATTCACGACAGGCTCGTACATTACAGCGAGTAATAAAAAACCTGATATGCAAAGTCAAACCAATATTCATAATGTCTTTTTATTCACAACAATAAATAATTCAATAATAATCATTGAAATGAATGATGGTTTGTATAAGGAATATACGCTACCGCCCCACCCTGATAACATGATCTGCACATTGCCATCTTAACGTCGTTAAACACTAGCTTAATAGTGGATATTTCAAATTAGGAATTTATTAAATTCACCTGATGAATATAATAAGCAAATAGCATAGAAAATAATGACAACTCCCCCGAGGGACCATTTCAAAGCACTGCACCACCACCGGTGCCGGATGATCTTGCTTCAGTGGTAAGAGTACCTGATGCATTGTTCCCAAAATGGTGTTTTCCCCTGCCCTCCAATAATGTGTAGCTCTCACTTGATAATCTATTGATTAGGTTATATTAAGAATCAACATTTAAAATACATCCATTTTCTTGAATAAATCAACATGTTTATTAATCAATTGCTGTTTTAGCTCTGACTCATCAAGCTCTCCATATTTGTCCTACAGATAATTGCGAATAAATACAGAGAACGCCATTTATCCTTTTAGCATACCTGCCGGATATTTTTATTTGTATTAATATTAATTGCATCTCCAACTCCGAGCATATCCATCATTAAAAACTTTTTGAGATTATAGAATACCTGTGATAACAAGTGAAACATCTGCACAATGTGAATAGTTAGTTTCTTTTCAGAGGAAATGAAATAGACAAGCTGAATGAAGGGGAGAGTGATATAAATCAAAAAACATAACATGAATTTAATTAATTACACCCATCATTGTGGATAAAGTTACTGAATAATAAATAACATAATCTTCTGGTATCCCACTCAAATAATTTCATTCCTTTTTAATACTTCTTGTAATTTCGGTAACTGACATACAGCATCAGCGATCGCGCTGATATTCTGCGCATTATCCTGAAACCATTCATGCCCCGGCCCCCATGTGCGCATGGTGCAGAGATAACAGTCCACCAGCGTTAGTTGCTCACCAAAGGCATAAGGTTCAGCGGTCAATTGTGAATTCAGCCAGATATAAAGCGATTTACGATATTCAATAACATTCTTCTTTAACTGTTCAGGTGCGTCAGGAGCCCAACGCTCAGGGTAATCGGCGAAAGTGAATGTTGGATAGACATTAGCAACCAGCCAGACCAATAGCCGTTGAAACTGCTGACGTTCGGCGCGCCCAACCGGTGGCGCAAGGTCCGGGCGACGATCGAGAACCATCAATGCAATCGCCGCTGTCTCCGTCATAATCTCGTCATTTTCCAGCGCCAGTGTCGGAATCTGACACAACGGGTTCAGGGTTTTCAATAACTCGCGTGAAGTTCCCTCGTGGTCAAAACCACTGACATCAACGAACTGATAAGGAATATCAGCCAGTGTTAGCATCAGCTCACTGATTGTAGAGCCCCATCCGGGTACGCCATACACCTTAATCATATGCCCCTCACAATCTTTTAAAGATTAAGTGTAGGGCAGTACACAGGTTAACCAGCAAAAGGATTTGTCATTTTTTCGTCAGTTGTATTAATCCCCTTCAGGATTGTAAGGGGATGTTTTGCATCGTTTATCGATAACGGGTAGGATGCTGCGCCGATAGTTTTATACCCATAAAGAATAATGGTGATAACTATCATCGCCAGGATGAATAAACATTGTTCATGGCAACTTATATGACTTTTTCATTAAAGCAATCAGGGAGAGCAATGAGTAAACACGACACCGACACTTCAGATCAACACGCCGCGAAACGCCGCTGGCTT
>SCPN01000566.1_pt1 | contig 58635 bp, 55 predicted proteins | sample 6106831 | NCBI WGS metagenome assembly SCPN01 (sample SAMN10720447, study PRJNA508395) | human gut metagenome | isolation source: Participant 1, 0 month | reverse complement strand
GGTGAAATTAAGTCACGATAAGCTGAAAGATTTACGTGAGCGCAAAGCCAGTCTGGAAGCCCGTGCGCTGGAAGCGTTAAGCAAGAACGTTAATCCGTCGTTGATTAACGAAGTTGCTGAAGAAATCGCGCGCCTTGAGAATCTCATTACCGCTGAAGAGCAAGTGTTGTCGAATCTGGAAGTCTCCCGTGATGGCGTGGAAAAAGCAGTTACAGCGACAGCGCAGCGTATCGCTCAGTTTGAGCAGCAAATGGAAGTCGTTAAAGCCACTGAAGCCATGCAGCGTGCACAACAGGCTGTAACAACCTCTACCGTTGGCGCATCTTCCAGCGTTTCGACAGCGGCAGAATCCTTAAAACGCCTGCAAACGCGTCAGGCCGAACGTCAGGCTCGCCTGGATGCTGCTGCACAGTTGGAAAAAGTCGCAGACGGTCGCGATCTTGATGAAAAGCTGGCGGAAGCCGGAATTGGCGGTAGCAATAAAAGTAGCGCCCAGGATGTATTAGCAAGACTGCAACGCCAACAGGGCGAGTAATTTTTTTGCCAGCCTCGCTAAAAGGCTGGCAACTATTTTAAGGATAAAATATGTCTGGTTTTTTCCAGCGTCTGTTTGGCAAGGATAATAAGCCTGCTATCGCTCGCGGTCCGCTGGGACTTCATCTCAATAGTGGCTTTACGCTCGACACGTTAGCGTTTCGTTTGCTGGAAGATGAATTGCTGATTGCGCTGCCGGGTGAGGAATTTACGGTAGCCGCTGTCAGCCACATCGATCTGGGCGGCGGTAGTCAGATTTTCCGCTACTACACTTCAGGCGATGAATTTCTGCAAATCAATACCACCGGCGGCGAAGATATTGATGACATTGATGATATCAAGCTCTTTGTCTATGAAGAGAGCTACGGTATCAGTAAAGAGAGTCACTGGCGCGAGGCGATCAACGCCAAAGTGATGGGGGCAATGATCTTAAACTGGCAGGAAAAACGCTGGCAGCGATTTTTTAACAGCGAAGAACCGGGAAATATCGAACCCGTCTACATGCTGGAAAAAGTAGAAAATCAAAACCATGCCAAATGGGAGGTCCATAATTTTACCATGGGCTACCAACGCCAAGTAACCGAAGATACTTACGAATATTTGCTGTTAAATGGTGAGGAATCTTTTAACGATCTCGGCGAGCCAGAGTGGTTATTTTCGCGCGCGTTGGGTGTCGATATCCCGCTGACATCACTTCATATTATTGGTTAATTACAAGGACGTTTACAATGCATATACTGGATTCACTTCTTGCCTTTAGTGCCTATTTTTTTATTGGCGTGGCTATGGTGATTATTTTTCTGTTTATCTACTCCAAAATTACACCGCACAACGAATGGCAATTAATCAAAAACAATAATACCGCGGCGTCACTGGCATTCAGCGGTACATTGTTGGGTTACGTGATCCCCTTATCCAGTGCGGCAATCAATGCGGTGAGTATTCCAGACTATTTCGCCTGGGGCGGGATTGCACTGGTGATTCAGTTACTCGTTTTTGCTGGTGTCAGACTTTATATGCCCGCATTAAGCGAAAAAATTATTAATCACAATACCGCAGCAGGAATGTTTATGGGAACCGCCGCACTGGCTGGTGGTATTTTTAACGCAGCTTGTATGACATGGTAATGGACGATCATGGCCAGAAAACGCAAATCAAGAAATAACAGTAAAATTGGTCACGGAGCGATCAGTCGCATTGGAAGACCGCATAATCCTTTTGAGCCGCGCCGCAATCGCTACGCACAAAAATACTTAACGTTGGTGCTAATGGGCGGTGCCGTTTTTTTAATAGTCAAAGGATGGAGTGAAAGTGGCGATGTCGATAACGACGGCGACGGAACGTTTTATTCGACAGTGCAGGATTGTATTGATGACGGTAATAATGCCGACATTTGCGCGCGTGGCTGGAACAACGCCAAAGCGGCATTTTATGCCGATGTTCCGAAGAATATGACTCAGCAGAATTGTCAGTCTAAGTACGAAAATTGCTACTACGACAATGTTGAACAGAGTTGGATCCCGGTCGTTTCTGGATTTTTGTTAAGCCGAGTTATTCGTAAAGATCGCGATGAGCCGTTCGTCTATAACAGCGGCGGATCCTCATTTGCTTCCCGCCCCGTCTGGCGCAACACTTCCGGTGATTACTCCTGGCGCTCCGGTTCTGGCAAAAAAGAGTCTTACTCTTCAGGCGGCTTTACCACCAAAAAAGCGTCAACCGTTTCGCGCGGCGGCTATGGTCGTTCTTCCAGCGCCCGTGGGCATTGGGGAGGCTAATCATGCTGAGACACAACGTTCCTGTGCGACGGGATCTGGACCAGATCGCCGCTAACAACGGTTTCGACTTTCATATCATCGACAATGAAATCTATTGGGACGAGAGTCGGGCTTACCGTTTTACTCTGCGCCAGATTGAAGAGCAGATCGAAAAACCGACTGCGGAACTGCATCAGATGTGCCTTGAGGTGGTGGATCGCGCGGTTAAAGACGAAGAGATCCTGACGCAACTGGCGATCCCGCCGTTGTACTGGGATGTGATCGCCGAAAGCTGGCGCGCACGCGATCCTTCGCTGTATGGCCGGATGGATTTTGCCTGGTGTGGCAATGCGCCGGTGAAGCTGCTGGAGTACAACGCCGATACGCCGACCTCGTTGTATGAGTCGGCTTATTTCCAGTGGTTGTGGCTGGAGGATGCCCGGCGCAGCGGCATTATTCCGCGTGATGCCGATCAGTACAATGCCATTCAGGAACGCCTGATTTCACGCTTTAGCGAGCTTTATAGCCGGGAGCCGTTTTATTTCTGCTGCTGTCAGGACACCGATGAAGACAGGACTACCGTGCTGTACTTGCAGGACTGCGCCCAGCAGGCAGGGCAGGAGTCGCGGTTTATCTACATTGAAGATCTCGGTTTGGGCGTCGGCGGTGTACTGACCGATCTTGATGATAATGTCATCCAGCGTGCATTTAAGCTGTATCCGCTGGAGTGGATGATGCGTGACGATAACGGTCCGCTGCTGTGCAAGCGTCGCGAGCAATGGGTGGAGCCGTTATGGAAAAGTATCTTGAGTAATAAAGGGCTAATGCCGCTGCTTTGGCGCTTCTTCCCTGGTCATCCTAACCTTCTTGCATCCTGGTTTGAGGGTGAAAAATCGCAGATTGCCGCTGGCGAAAGCTATGTGCGTAAACCGATCTACTCGCGCGAAGGCGGAAACGTCACCATTTTCGACGGTCAGAATAACGTCGTTGACCACGCTGATGGTGATTACGCCGATGAACCGATGATCTACCAGGCGTTTCAACCTCTGCCGCGATTTGGCGATAGCTACACACTCATCGGTAGCTGGATTGTCGATGATGAAGCGTGCGGAATGGGGATCCGTGAAGATAACACACTGATCACCAAAGACACCTCACGTTTCGTTCCGCATTACATTGCTGGATAAGAATGTTTTAGCAATCTCTTTCTGTCATGAATCCATGGCAGTGACCATACTAATGGTGACTGCCATTGATGGAGGGAGACACAGTGCACTGGCAAACTCACACCGTTTTTAATCAACCTATACCATTAAATAACAGCAACTTATACCTGTCTGATGGCGCGCTCTGCGAAGCGGTAACGCGTGAAGGTGCTGGCTGGGATAGCGATTTTCTAGCCAGTATTGGTCAGCAGTTAGGAACGGCTGAATCCCTTGAACTGGGGCGGCTGGCGAATGTGAATCCGCCTGAATTATTGCGCTACGATGCGCAAGGACGCCGTCTGGACGATGTGCGTTTTCACCCCGCCTGGCACCTGCTGATGCAGGCGCTGTACCAATCGGGTGCACAATCTTGCAAGAAGACGCTCGCTCCGGCGCATTTTGTGGCGCGCGCGCGCGTTTTATGTTACGCACAGGTTGAGGCAGGGTCGTTATGTCCGATAACCATGACCTTTGCCGCCACGCCATTGCTGTTACAGATGTTACCCGCGCCGTTTCAGGACTGGACCACGCCGCTGCTGAGCGATCGCTACGATTCTCACTTATTGCCAGGTGGGCAAAAACGCGGTTTGTTGATTGGCATGGGAATGACGGAAAAGCAGGGCGGTTCCGATGTCATGAGCAACACCACCCGCGCAGAGCGCCTGGAAGATGGCTCTTATCGGCTGGTGGGGCATAAATGGTTTTTCTCGGTGCCGCAAAGCGATGCGCATCTGGTGCTGGCGCAGACTACGGGCGGTTTGTCCTGCTTTTTTGTGCCGCGCTTTTTGCCTGACGGGCAACGCAACGCGATTCGCCTCGAGCGGCTGAAAGATAAGCTGGGTAATCGCTCTAACGCCAGCTGCGAAGTGGAGTTTCAGGATGCCATTGGCTGGTTGTTGGGGCAGGAAGGGGAAGGAATTCGTCTGATCCTGAAAATGGGTGGGATGACGCGTTTTGATTGCGCCCTGGGTAGCCATGCCATGATGCGCCGTGCATTTTCGCTGGCGATTTATCATGCACATCAACGCCATGTTTTTGGTAATCCATTGATCCAACAGCCCCTTATGCGTCATGTCTTAAGTCGCATGGCACTTCAGCTTGAAGGGCAAACGGCGTTGCTGTTTCGTCTTGCGCGAGCGTGGGACCGGCGTGCCGATGCCAAAGAAGCCCTGTGGGCGCGTTTATTTACGCCTGCGGCAAAATTTGTGATCTGCAAAAGAGGTATGCCGTTTGTGGCCGAAGCGATGGAGGTGCTGGGCGGCATTGGTTATTGCGAGGAGAGCGAGCTGCCGCGGCTTTACCGGGAGATGCCGGTAAACAGTATTTGGGAAGGTTCCGGCAATATTATGTGCCTGGATGTGCTGCGCGTTCTCAATAAGCAAGCGGGCGTATACGACTTATTGTCGGAAGCGTTTGTGGAAGTGAAAGGGCAGGATCGCTATTTTGATCGCGCGGTTCGTCGTTTACAGCAGCAGCTGCGTAAGCCAGCTGAAGAACTGAGGCGAGAGATTACTCATCAGCTATTCCTGCTGGGCTGCGGTGCGCAAATGTTGAAATATGCTTCTCCGCCAATGGCGCAGGCGTGGTGTCAGGTGATGTTAGATACGCGCGGCGGCGTACGGTTGTCAGAGCAGATCCAGAATGATTTATTGCTGCGGGCGACGGGGGGAGTGTGTGTGTAAGCGTATACGACTGATGCGACGCTGGTTTCGATTAACTAAATGAAATATGTGAAAATTGTAGGCCGGACAAGGCGCTCGCGCCGCATCCGGCATTGTTCATTTGCTGTAGATGACACTCATGCATACAGTATCGCCTGTACGCGCCAGTTATCAGGCTGCTGGTCTTCGTACATGGTAATAATGCGGTACCATGACGCACCTTGTTCATCGGCCTTTAACGCCACGATACGTTCCACGTCCTGCGGATCCCCTGAAATATTGCTAACTGAGATCTGACCTATTTCATTCAGGCCCGTCACGCAGTCAGCACTGGCGAATTCTGCAGACTGTGCCGTGGCGCTCGCAGGATAAGTCACTAATTGCAGCGAGGGTGAGGCAAGTAATTGTTTCATCGTCAGCTCCATTTTTCGTTTCCCCACATGTTGCAGGGCATTCCATCGCGGTAATAAACGCCCAGGCTTCCAGCCGGTAATTTATTGTGCACAGGTAAACGCATAGGGACGCAAAGCAATGTAAAGCTGACTATGTAAGTTGTCTGATTTATTTACGGTACAAAATGGCTTGTGAATACCACTGTCCTGTCACGATGGTTTCGTCCACCATGACGACAACGTAATAATCAGCTTTTGCAGCGACAGCTTTCGCTCTGATTTCTGCTAAAGCGTCATCCGGAGAACCCCGAACCATCGTGCTTACGCTACCTATTCGCTGTAACCCTTGCGTCTGGTCGCGGCGAATCTCTTGCGGATGGTTCGTTACTGGCGGTGCTGGCTGTGGCGTACCTTGCAGTGCGCTACAGGCACTTAACATCAACACCAATAATAAACTGGCAAACCGGTAAATAACGCTATTACGTTTCCTGCTAACCATAGTGTAGTGCCTTATTAATTTAACTTTGGGGGAATGTTCCCGAATTGTTACCTGGTACGCGATTTTCGAATGAAAACGTGACGAAAGCGTAACCCACATCTCAACATTATGAACTAATACCGCCAGCAGAAACTTGTGCTAAGGATTTCTTCATGTCATACCAGACAAAAAGGAGAGACAGATGATTGAAATAGAATCACGCGAGCTGGCAGATATTCCCGTTCTTCATGCTTATCCTGTCGGGCAAAAAGATACCCCGTTACCGTGCGTAATTTTTTATCACGGCTTTACTTCATCCAGCCTGGTGTATAGCTATTTTGCCGTTGCGCTGGCGCAGGCTGGTTTGCGGGTGATCATGCCGGATGCGCCCGATCACGGTAGCCGTTTTAGTAGCGACGAAGCGCGGCGGTTAAATCAATTCTGGCAAATCTTGCTACAAAGTATGCAGGAATTCACTACTTTACGTGCGGCAATAGCCGAAGAAAACTGGCTGCTTGATGACCGTCTGGCAGTCGGTGGCGCGTCGATGGGCGCGATGACGGCACTGGGAATTACCGCTCGCCACCCCACGGTGAAATGTACCGCCAGCATGATGGGATCGGGCTATTTTACATCGCTCGCCCGTTCACTGTTTCCACCGCTGATACCTGAAACGGCAGCACAGCAGAATGAATTCAATAACATTATCGCGCCGCTGGCAGAGTGGGAAGCGACAAACCACCTGGAACAACTTGGGGACAGACCTCTACTGCTGTGGCATGGCCTCGACGATGACGTTGTGCCTGCCGACGAATCACTACGTTTGCAGCAGGCCTTAAGCGAGACGGGACGGGATAAACTGCTAACCTGTTCATGGCAGCCAGGCGTGCGTCACCGCATTACGCCTGAGGCGTTAGATGCTGCCGTGACATTTTTCCGCCAGCATCTTTAAACACGCAGAATGCTGACCCCTTGCGCTTCCAGTTGTTGCAGGATTTCCGGGTTAGCATTTTTGCCGGTGATCAGCATATCGATTTGATCGGCACGGCTAAAAAGCATTCCCGCGCGTTCGCCAATCTTACTGCTATCAACCAGTACCACCAGTTTCCCTACCACGCTCAGCATCTTCTGCTCTGCCATTGCTGTCAGCATATCGGTTTTATACAACCCTTCTGCTGTCAGTCCTTTGCCGCTGGTAAACATCCAGTGCCCGGCATAGAGACTGTTTTCGCTGCCCTGCGGGCTTAAAGTGATGGACTGACTTTTGTTGTACTGTCCGCCCATAATGATCACGCTGTCATGTTCTTGATCGATCAGGTAATTTGCCAGCGGTAGATAATTAGTGATGATTTGCACTGGCTTGCCACACATTTCCCGCCCAAGCAGAAACGCGGTGGAGCCGCAGTTGATGACTACGCTTTCGCCCGGATTAACCAGCTGCGAGGCCGCTTTAGCGATACGTACTTTTTCATCGTGATTCTGCGCCTGATGCAGATTCATCGGCGTCCAGCGCGGGCGCTGTTGGGTAATAGCTTCTGCGCCATTGCGCACTTTTTTCAGTTTGCCGCTTTCGTCAAGTTTATTGATATCGCGTCGCGCAGTGGCAGGCGAAATTCCCAGACGCTCAACGACTTTCTCAACGGTCACAAAGCCCAATTGTGCGAGCATTTCCAGGAGGATTTGATGTCTTTGTGCTTCAGTCATGAGCTATTCCGATAAAATTTGATTTTTTTAGATGATATTTGAAATAGCCAGGAAATACTACGCCGGATAGCGCGAACTTCTCCACGCTATCCGGTATAAACGACAGATTACAGGAATGACTTGAACGGCAGATCCGGTTCAATAGTGAAGCAATCATCGAAACCGCGCGGATAGTGGTACTCGAAGTTGTCTTTATCCAGCGGCCAGGTGAAATTTGCCGCCAACCTGCCAGATAAACGGCTTGAAGCCATACTTCAGACGATCTTTTTTCATCTCCCACAGCACGCGGATCTCTTGCGGATCGGCCTGGAAGTTTGACCAGATGTCGTGGTGGAACGGGATAACCACTTTCGCATTCAGGGCTTCACCCATACGCAGCATATCGGCGCTGGTCATTTTGTCGGTAATACCGCGCGGGTTCTCACCATACGATCCTAACGCCACATCGATCTGATGTTCGTTACCGTGCTTCGCATAATAGTTGGAGTAGTGGGAATCGCCACTGTGATATAGGGAACCGCCAGGGGTTTTGAACAGGTAGTTTACTGCGCGATCGTCCATGCCATCTGGCAGTACGCCAGCCGCTTTTTGATCGGCAGGCAGGGTGATCAGTGCAGTACGGTCGAAAGCGTCAAGCGCATGAATTTCAATGTCTTTCACTTTTACTACATCGCCCGGTTTGACCACGATGCAACGCTCTTTCGGTACGCCCCAGCCAATCCACAAATCCACACAGGTTTTCGGTCCAATGAACGGTACGTCATCAGCACAGTTCTGCATCACGGCAGCAGCAACGTTAACGTCGATATGATCGTTGTGATCGTGAGTCGCCAGTACCGCGTCGATCTGGCGAATCGCAAACGGATCAAGAACAAACGGGGTGGTGCGCAGGTTTGGCTGCAGTTTTTTCACGCCAGCCATGCGCTGCATCTGGTGACCCTGTTTCATTAACGGGTTACCGTGACTTTGTTTGCCAGTGCCGCACCAGAAATCAACGCAAACGTTGGTGCCACCTTCCGATTTCAACCAGATCCCGGTGCAGCCAAGCCACCACATCGCAAATGTGCCTGGAGCGACCTGTTCTTGTTCAATTTCTTCATTCAACCAGCTACCCCACTCCGGGAAAGTGCTCAGGATCCAGGATTCACGGGTGATACTTTTCACTTTACTCATCGCCATTTACCTTCATGATTGTTCAATTCTGAATCAATGTGTGATTGGTTTTGATTAATCCTGACACTATTTTTCAGGAAGGCAATGACCATTTTGACTTTTTGCCAGGGAAGTGGTTGTTGATTTTGAGTGTGGAAAGATTTAATGGAATGTGTAATTCAATTAACTAAATGAATTTAAATGAATAGTTGTTTCGTTGTGTGAATCCCATTCTATCCATGTGGAATTATTTGCGGGTCGCGTCACATTTAATCATAAATAATCTTGTTGTGATTACTTTTGAAAATTAGAGTGAGTGCACAACATTCCGGGTGTGTGGAATACCCGGTTACCTCTTCTTCAGGAGATCGTTATGGAGATCCTCTACAACATCTTTACCGTGTTTTTTAACCAGGTCATGACCAATGCCCCGTTGTTGCTGGGTATTGTGACCTGTCTGGGCTACATCCTACTGCGCAAAAGTGTCAGCGTTATTATTAAAGGCACGATTAAAACCATAATTGGTTTCATGTTGTTGCAGGCAGGGTCCGGCATCCTCACCAGCACCTTCAAACCGGTGGTGGCGAAAATGTCCGAAGTCTACGGCATTAACGGCGCAATTTCCGATACTTACGCGTCGATGATGGCAACCATCGACCGCATGGGCGATGCCTATAGCTGGGTAGGTTACGCGGTGTTGTTAGCGCTGGCGCTGAACATCTGTTACGTGCTGCTGCGTCGCATTACCGGTATTCGTACCATCATGCTGACTGGTCATATCATGTTCCAGCAGGCGGGGCTGATTGCCGTTACGTTGTTTATTTTCGGCTACTCCATGTGGACAACCATTATCTGCACGGCGATTCTGGTTTCGCTCTACTGGGGCATTACCTCCAACATGATGTACAAGCCGACTCAGGAAGTGACGGACGGCTGCGGTTTCTCCATCGGTCACCAGCAACAGTTTGCATCATGGATTGCCTATAAAGTTGCGCCGTTCCTCGGCAAAAAAGAGGAAAGCGTTGAAGACCTCAAACTGCCAGGCTGGCTGAATATTTTCCACGACAACATCGTCTCCACGGCGATTGTGATGACTATCTTCTTTGGTGCCATTCTGCTCTCCTTCGGTATCGACACCGTGCAGGCGATGGCAGGCAAAGTGAACTGGACGGTGTACATCCTGCAAACTGGTTTCTCCTTCGCGGTGGCGATCTTCATCATCACTCAGGGCGTGCGCATGTTTGTGGCGGAACTCTCTGAAGCATTTAACGGTATCTCCCAGCGCCTGATCCCTGGTGCGGTTCTGGCGATTGACTGTGCGGCTATCTATAGCTTCGCGCCGAACGCCGTGGTTTGGGGCTTTATGTGGGGCACCATCGGTCAGCTGATTGCGGTTGGCATCCTGGTCGCCTGCGGTTCCTCGATCCTGATTATTCCCGGCTTTATCCCGATGTTCTTCTCCAACGCCACCATCGGCGTGTTCGCTAACCACTTCGGCGGCTGGCGTGCGGCGCTGAAGATATGTCTGGTGATGGGGATGATTGAAATCTTTGGCTGCGTCTGGGCGGTGAAACTCACCGGTATGAGCGCCTGGATGGGCATGGCGGACTGGTCGATTCTGGCACCGCCGATGATGCAGGGCTTCTTCTCCATCGGTATCGCCTTTATGGCCGTCATCATTGTAATTGCACTGGCTTATATGTTCTTCGCTGGCCGCGCACTGCGCGCTGAAGAAGATGCAGAAAAACAACTGGCAGAACAGTCTGCTTAATAAGGAGTTTTGATTATGACCGTACGTATTCTGGCTGTGTGTGGCAACGGACAAGGTAGTTCCATGATCATGAAAATGAAAGTGGACCAGTTTTTAACCCAATCAAAGATTGACCACACGGTAAACAGCTGCGCGGTTGGCGAGTACAAAAGTGAGCTGAGCAACGCGGATATTATCATCGCTTCCACGCACATCGCGGGCGAGATCTCCGTGACCGGCAACAAATACGTGGTTGGCGTGCGCAACATGCTCTCTCCTGCCGATTTTGGCCCGAAACTGCTGGAAGTGATCAAAGAGCATTTCCCGCAGGATGTGAAGTAAGGACGCGCCATGAAATTACGTGATTCGCTGGCGGAAAATAAATCCATCCGCCTGCAGGCTGAAGCTGAGACATGGCAGGACGCAGTAAAAATCGGCGTTGACCTGCTGGTGGCGGCGGATGTTGTCGAGCCGCGTTACTACCAGGCGATTCTGGATGCGGTTGAACAGCACGGTCCGTACTTTGTGCTCGCACCTGGCCTGGCAATGCCGCACGGTCGCCCGGAAGAGGGTGTTAAGAAAACCGGTTTTGCGCTGGTGACGCTGAAAAAGCCGCTGGAGTTCAACCACGAAGATAACGACCCGGTGGATATCCTCATCACCATGGCGGCGGTCGATGCCAACACGCACCAGGAAGTGGGCATCATGCAGATCGTCAACCTGTTTGAAGATGAGGAAAATTTCGACCGTTTACGTGCCTGCCGTACCGAGCAGGAAGTACTGGATCTCATTGACCGCACCAACGCGGCAGCTTAAGAAGGAATTGAAGATGTCATTACCGATGTTGCAAGTCGCGCTGGACAACCAGACTATGGATAAGCGCCTACGAAACCACTCGCCTGATTGCCGAAGAAGTCGACATTATCGAAGTGGGTACCATTCTGTGCGTGGGCGAAGGCGTGCGTGCGGTTCGCGATCTGAAAGCGCTCTACCCGCACAAAATCGTACTGGCTGACGCCAAAATTGCCGATGCAGGCAAAATCCTTTCGCGTATGTGCTTCGAAGCCAACGCTGACTGGGTGACCGTGATTTGTTGTGCGGATATCAACACCGCCAAAGGTGCGCTGGACGTGGCAAAAGAGTTTAACGGCGACGTGCAGATCGAACTGACCGGTTACTGGACCTGGGAACAGGCGCAACAGTGGCGCGATGCAGGTATTCAGCAGGTGGTTTATCACCGCAGCCGTGACGCGCAGGCCGCTGGCGTGGCATGGGGTGAAGCCGATATCACTGCGATCAAACGTCTTTCCGATATGGGCTTCAAAGTCACCGTCACCGGTGGCCTGGCGCTGGAAGATCTGCCGCTGTTCAAAGGCATTCCAATTCATGTGTTTATCGCCGGTCGCAGCATCCGTGATGCCGCTTCTCCGGTTGAAGCCGCGCGTCAGTTCAAACGTTCCATCGCCGAACTGTGGGGCTAAGGAGCGGATATGTTGTCCAAACAAATCCCGCTTGGCATCTATGAAAAAGCGCTCCCCGCCGGGGAGTGCTGGCTGGAACGCCTGCGACTGGCAAAAACGTTGGGCTTCGATTTTGTCGAGATGTCGGTAGATGAAACTGACGAGCGCCTGTCGCGCCTCGACTGGAGCCGCGAGCAGCGTCTGGCGCTGGTGAATGCGATTGTTGAAACCGGCGTGCGCGTGCCGTCCATGTGCCTTTCTGCTCATCGTCGTTTCCCGCTGGGCAGTGAAGATGACGCGGTGCGGGCGCAGGGGCTGGAGATTATGCGTAAAGCTATCCAGTTCGCCCAGGACGTCGGCATTCGCGTGATCCAGCTGGCGGGCTATGACGTTTACTATCAGGAAGCCAATAACGAAACGCGTCGTCGTTTCCGTGACGGCCTGAAAGAGAGCGTTGAGATGGCGAGCCGCGCGCAGGTGACGCTGGCGATGGAGATCATGGATTATCCGTTGATGAACTCCATCAGCAAGGCGCTGGGTTACGCGCACTATCTCAACAACCCGTGGTTCCAGCTCTACCCGGATATCGGCAACCTGTCGGCGTGGGACAACGATGTGCAGATGGAGTTGCAGGCCGGAATCGGGCATATCGTCGCGGTACATGTGAAAGACACCAAACCTGGCGTCTTCAAAAACGTGCCGTTTGGCGAAGGTGTAGTGGATTTCGAACGTTGTTTCGAAACGCTCAAACAGAGTGGCTATTGCGGGCCGTACCTGATTGAGATGTGGAGCGAAACGGCGGAAGACCCGGCGGCAGAAGTGGCGAAAGCGCGTGATTGGGTGAAAGCGCGCATGGCGAAAGCGGGCATGGTGGAGGCGGCATAATGCAAAAGCTAAAACAGCAGGTATTTGAAGCCAACATGGATCTGCCGCGCTATGGGCTGGTGACCTTTACCTGGGGCAACGTCAGCGCTATCGACCGCGAACGCGGGCTGGTGGTGATCAAGCCCAGCGGCGTCGCCTACGAAACCATGAAAGCAGACGATATGGTGGTGGTCGATATGAGCGGTAAGGTGGTGGAAGGGGAGTATCGCCCATCTTCCGACACCGCGACGCATCTTGAACTCTACCGTCGTTATCCGTCGCTTGGCGGCATTGTCCATACCCACTCCACTCATGCTACCGCATGGGCGCAGGCGGGGCTGGCGATCCCGGCGTTAGGCACCACGCACGCTGACTACTTCTTTGGTGACATCCCGTGTACGCGTGGATTAAGCGAAGAAGAGGTGCAGGGTGAGTATGAACTGAACACTGGCAAAGTGATTATCGAAACGCTGGGCAACGCCGAGCCGCTGCATACGCCGGGAATTGTGGTGTATCAGCACGGACCGTTCGCCCTGGGAAAGATGCCCACGACGCGGTGCATAACGCGGTAGTGATGGAAGAAGTGGCGAAAATGGCGTGGATTGCGCGCAGTATTAATCCACAACTCAATCACATCGACAGCTTCCTCATGAATAAACACTTCATGCGTAAGCACGGTCCTAACGCCTATTACGGGCAGAAGTAAGCAGTGCGCCCCGGAATTATTACCTCCTGCGGGATGTAATTGGTCTGATTCCGGGGCCGCTTCAGTTAAAAAATCGTATAAACAACAGGTGTTTTTATGGCTATCAATGGATTGTTTGTCAGAACGGATCCGCAACGTCGCCGCTATGGCGTTGCGTTACTTGTGGGTGTACTTTCAGGAATTATTTCAGCATTTGTTAAATGGGGAGCGGAAGTCCCCTTGCCACCGCGCACATTTTCCGGTGGTCGCGATGAATTTAACCCGCCGTATATCTTTCTACGAGATTATTTAGGTATCGACCCAACCCAAACTGTGTACACATTCTCGGAACATATTATCAACCCGGTGATGGTGACGCATATCATCTTCTCACTGGTTTTTGCGATAGGGTATTGTGTTGTCGCGGAAATTTTTCCGAAAGTGAAATTATGGCAGGGGATATTAGCAGGGCTTATTGTGACAGTGGCAGTCCACGGTATATTTTGCCCGGCGCTGAATTTAACGCCGCCGCTCACTCAATTGCCTTTTGACGAATATGCGTCTGAAATCCTGGGGCATATTTTCTGGTTTTGGATAATAGAGATTATGCGCCGCGACTTACGTAATCGCATTACTCATGAGCCAGATCCGGAAGTCGCAATTCGGTGAATAACCGTATAAAAAAGCCCCCTGCGAAGGGGGCAAAGCAAACTATGGCAATGTTTCGTTGGTTATACCTGGTGCTAGCGATAAATATCCGCGCTGGCGTGCATATTGCCGTTACTCCCCGGTTCCCGCATCAGAATTACGTGGTAGTACGTTGCGCCCTGCGCATCTGTCTCTTCATTTAATGCCTGACGTGCTTCGCTTTCAGTGGCGAAATTATGATTGATATAAATCACGCCTAAGCTCTGTACGTCGTCCATATTTCTGGCCTGGTGGTTATTAATTTCAATGGCTGCCCATGTATTTGCACTTAGCAAAAGCACAGCCAGAAGGGCTAAAACTCGACTGAACATAGATACCTCCTCGACGGCTGACTTTGTGTGCTCTCCTCTGTGATGATCTTCTGATTTAATTTTAATCAATGATAAAGAAGTTGATGGTGACCATTTCTGATGCAGTTGTTCAAAAAAACACCATGATGAAGTGTGATGAACTCCAAATCAGCGGTTTAGAGGTTAATTGCGAAAGGGGAGATTTATTTCGGCTCTGCCCTTGAGTTTAGCGGGGCATACAAGTACTATAACGCGTCATTTTTCAGCCGACCTTTAACACGTTCCTTGCCTCCCCGGGATTCGGCTGACCCAGACAGGAGGCTGAATAATCCGTAAGGAGCAATTCGATGCGTCATTACGAAATCGTTTTTATGGTCCATCCTGACCAGAGCGAACAGGTTCCGGGCATGATCGAGCGCTACACTGCTGCCATCACTGGTGCAGAAGGCAAGATCCACCGTCTGGAAGACTGGGGCCGCCGTCAGCTGGCTTACCCGATCAACAAACTGCACAAAGCACACTACGTTCTGATGAACGTTGAAGCTCCGCAGGAAGTGATCGATGAGCTGGAAACTACCTTCCGCTTCAACGATGCCGTTATCCGCAGCATGGTTATGCGTACCAAGCACGCTGTTACCGAAGCATCTCCGATGGTTAAAGCGAAAGACGAGCGCCGTGAGCGTCGCGATGATTTCGCAAACGAAACCGCTGATGATGCTGAAGCTGGGGATTCTGAAGAGTAATTTCTGATGACCAACCGTCTGGTGTTGTCCGGCACCGTGTGCAGGACTCCCCTTCGAAAGGTCAGTCCATCAGGAATTCCTCACTGCCAGTTCGTGCTTGAGCATCGTTCTGTGCAGGAGGAAGCCGGTTTTCACCGGCAGGCGTGGTGCCAAATGCCCGTTATTGTTAGCGGACACGAAAACCAGGCCATTACTCACAGTATAACGGTCGGCAGTCGCATAACCGTTCAGGGGTTCATTTCATGCCACAAGGCAAAGAACGGACTGAGCAAAATGGTTTTGCATGCCGAGCAGATTGAATTGATAGATTCTGGAGACTAGCCATATGGCACGTTATTTCCGTCGTCGCAAGTTCTGCCGTTTCACCGCGGAAGGCGTTCAAGAGATCGACTATAAAGATATCGCTACGCTGAAAAACTACATCACCGAAAGCGGTAAGATTGTCCCAAGCCGTATCACCGGTACCCGTGCAAAATACCAGCGTCAGCTGGCTCGCGCTATCAAACGCGCTCGCTACCTGTCCCTGCTGCCGTACACTGATCGCCATCAGTAATCGGTCACGGTCCATTAATACGACTTTGAGAGGATAAGGTAATGCAAGTTATTCTGCTTGATAAAGTAGCAAACCTGGGTAGCCTGGGTGATCAGGTAAACGTTAAAGCGGGCTATGCTCGTAACTTCCTGGTACCGCAGGGTAAAGCTGTTCCAGCTACCAAGAAAAACATTGAATTCTTCGAAGCACGTCGCGCTGAACTGGAAGCTAAACTGGCTGAAGTTCTGGCAGCTGCTAATGCTCGCGCTGAGAAAATCAATGCACTGGAAACTGTTACCATCGCGTCTAAAGCTGGCGACGAAGGTAAACTGTTCGGTTCCATCGGTACTCGCGACATCGCTGACGCTGTAACTGCAGCTGGCGTTGAAGTGGCTAAGAGCGAAGTTCGTCTGCCGAACGGCGTTCTGCGTACCACTGGCGAACACGAAGTGAGCTTCCAGGTTCACAGCGAAGTATTCGCGAAAGTGATCGTAAACGTAGTAGCTGAATAATTCGTTATTCAACGAGACGTAAAAACGCCGACCATTGGTCGGCGTTTTGCCTATTTTTCGTCAGGTATTAGTTTCGCAAGTAGATCCATTCACCATTCTCTTGTGTCCATAAGTCAGGATGGTTTGCTGGCGTTAGATGCATACGATCACTCCTTATGTCTCGGTCCTGCGGCACTCGCTCGAAACCTAAACCCGAGTAGATTGCTGCTGAATTTGATAAGGAACGTAGACCAATTTTCAAATCATGGGGTAAATCAGAATACGCGTTTAGCAATGCAGCAATGATGAATCCGAGGGCATTAGAAACGCCTGTAACAGTGCGAAGTTGGTCGATATAAAGATCGATTGTTGGTAGTTCAGATGACCAGCAATTAGGCATTTGGGCAGGAAGGGTTACAACGTATCCTATCGTTTGGCCGGTATAGTCTGGAGTACTATAACCAGGTCCCAAAACAACCTCGTGTATTGTGTATTTACTGTTGGGTTCGAAGGATTCGACATCTTGCAATAAATATTTCAGTTCTGCGGTTAACCTCGCACCCGCGTAAGCTTTATTGTATTTCTGGGCGTGAATATTATCTAATGTAGCTTCATGGTTCCATCCAAAAGAATTATCACCATTCATTGTTACTCCATCGTAAGCATTACACTTCGTTGCTAACTTATTGAATGCTTGCCAGTCAGAGAGATCTAGTTTGTGGATCTCAACAGTACGTCTGCCATCGCAATTATGATCTCTTCCACGATTTGGCAGTAATGTAGCACGTGCATATTGATGAAATTTTAATTTTACTGGTTTGTCGGTGGACGAAAAATGGGGTGAATATGCAGGAAATGAATAAATAGTCGTTGGTAATGTCATTGTAATGTTACCTGTTTAATGTTTTTATAAATATCGCAGCTGATGTTCACAGAAAAAGAATCGATATTAATAAAAATAAGTTTGTTTTCTGAAGTAGTGAAAATAGCGGATGGTGAAAGATATTAATATCAAAAATCGCTCATTATGGATATAACGATGCCCCCGGGGAGAAAATGACTTCCACGCCTTCCACCATACATTCTTGTTGTGCGGTATGTAATTATTCTACGCTGTTGGTATCGGTGCGTTTGTTAATCATCTGGTTAACCAGCCACAAAAAGCCATTGAGAAAATTATTGATTTTACATGGGATTATTATATTGCTAACCCTTGGTTTTTAAAAATTGTGCATAGTGAAAATCAAAGTAAAGGTGTGCATTATGCAAAATCACAGCGTCTCTTAGAAATTAACCATGCGCACTTGCAGTTAATGGAATCCTTATTGGATGAAGGGAAGAAATACAATATTTTTAAGCCAGGTATCGACCATTGCAGGTGAATATTAATATTGCTGCGCTTGGGGATATTATTTGATCAACCAGCATACGCTTGGCTGGTTTATCTGGTGCGCCGTAAAACCCCGTCCTTCAGGGCGGGGATATACGCGCGGTTTTCCACCTGACCAGTGTTTGCTGTTGTTCAATGTATTGGCGGATGACGGATATTGGCGCACCTCCGCAGCTACTGGCAAAATAGCCGGACTCCACAAAACGCCTTTGTAGTAATACCTGACTGCAATATCTGGTCGATCTCGTCGCAGTAACCTACCCGATACGCCTTTGAGGCTGTTTACCAGACTGGATATCGCCAGTTTGGGAGGTTAGTTAATTAACAAATGGACGTGATCTGGTTCGCCATCCATTTCAACCAGTTCAGCTTCAAAATAAGCACATACATTTGAAAAGTAAGTGCGTAGTTTTTCTGTCGCGTCAAAAAATCTGGCGTCGGTATCTGGTGACAAAGACCAGGTGAACATGCTTCAGGAAAACACAATGCCTTCCACGCCGGATATCGGTTTCTTTATTCACAGACCAAAGTATCATTTGACCTGTGAAACGATTACAGGCATTTAAATTCCAGTTAAGACCAGGTGTCAACAGGAGTGTGAAATGAGGCGCTTCGCAGGCGCATGTCGTTTCGTTTTCAATCGTGCTCTGGCACGTTCAGAATGAGAATCATGAGGCCGGTAATAAATACATCCCTTACGGGAAAATGGCTTCCTGGCTGGTTGAGTGGAAAAATGCCACTGAAACGCAATGGCTTAAAGATGCTCCCGTCACAGCCATTGCAACAGTCACTGAAAGACCTTGAGCGGGCTTACAAAAACTTCTTCCGGAAGCGGGCTGCTTTTCCCCGATTCAAAAAGCGGGGACAGAATGATGCATTCCGCTACCCGCAGGGCGTTAAGCTCGATCAGGAAAACAGCCGTATTTTTCTGCCGAAACTTGGCTGGATGCGCTACCGGAACAGCCGTCAGGTCGCGGGTGTTGTGAAAAATGTCACTGTCAGCCAGTCCTGCGGTAAGTGGTACATCAGTGTTCAGACTGAAAGTGAAGTATCCACTCCGGTTCACCCTTCAGCATCAATGGTCGGGCTGGATGCTGGCGTGGCTAAACTCGCCACGCTGTCAGATGGTACAGTCTTTGAGCCTGTAAACAGTTTTCAGAAAAACCAGAAGACGCTGGCGAGACTTCAGCGACAGTTAAGCCGCAAGGTCAAATTCAGCAACAACTGGCAGAAGCAGAAACGCAAAATACAGCGACTGCATTCCCGTATCGCAAATAATCCGCAGGGACTACCTTCACAAAGTCACAACGACCGTCAGCAAAAACCACGCAATGATAGTCATTGAGGATTTGAAGGTCAGCAACATGTCAAAGTCAGCAGCGGGTACGGTCAGCCAGCCGGGGCGCAATGTCCGGGCAAAATCAGGTTTAAACCGTACGATACTGGATCAGGGCTGGTATGAAATGCACCGCCAGCTTGAGTACAAGCAGCTCTGGCGTGGCGGTCAGGTGCTTGCTGTTCCGCCAGCGTACACAAGCCAGCGTTGCGCGTGCTGTGGTCATACAGCGAAAGAAAATCGCCTGTCACAAAGTAAATTCAGATGCCAGGCATGTGGATATACAGCGAACGCTGATGTAAATGGCGCTCGTAACATTTTAGCGGCGGGGCACGCCGTTCTTGCCTGTGGAGATGGTGCAGTCAGGCCGCTCGTTGAAGCAGGAACCCACCGAAATGATTCAGGCGACAGCCTGAACGAAGCAGGGATCCACGTCCTTCAGGGCGTGGAGGATGTCAACATATCAGTATGGTTTCCCCCCAGGCACTGGAAGCCAGACGTAAGGTCATCAAAGAGACAATCCTTAGCTGGCTTTTGGTTGACCCTTCATCTACCGCGCACGAATAAAACTGCCATCCGGCTGGCGGGTAAACAGGACCTGTTGATTATTCCCCGTATCAATGGTTAAGCCCGTCACCACGCCGCTGGCGTTCTGGCGGATTTTCACCATTTGCCCGTTTTGCAAATTACTCAGCGGCTTACCCGCGCCTTCTACCTGCGCCATTGCATAGACATCGGTAGCGGGCAGTCCGTGGTCGCGGAACAGCTGCGCCATCGTTTTACCGGGTTCGACACGGTAAGAGCGCCATTGATTATCAATTCCGCTATCTGGCTGGAATGGTTGCGTTTGGGTAGTTTGCGGCTGCTCTTCTGGCTGGCCTTCCTGTATAGGTTCTGGAGCGACCGGAGCCACCTGATCAGGATCATTTTGTGGTGTGACTAATTGTGCCCGCAGCTGTTCTTCTGTCGGCGGTTGTGATTGCGACTGAATATCTAACTGCGCTTCACGCGTCACCACCGGCGCGTTGGGCGTATCATCAGATGGAAGCAGAAATCCGACCACCAATACAATGGCGGCAATAATGATCCCCCGACGATGCATCGGCGGCAGCGGGTCCATGAAGCGAAAATTGTCCGGCGCGTGCCAGACTTTCTCGTGGTTGGTTTTAGTTCAAAGCGCCCGGGCATGGTTTCCTCCTGCTCCGCGTCTTGTTCCTCAATCATAGCCTATGAATAAGCTAACGCTATGATGTCCGTGGTAAACCCGCCTTTATTATATTCATACGGGATATTGCTATTGTTTCTTTTTCCCCGGGATTTGTCATCATTCCTGCGACAAAGTTTTACCCAAAGAAGTGTGGCTGATATGCTGCCCGCTACTTTTATACCCTAAGAAAGGAAATACGATGACCACCCCAACTTTTGACACCATCGAAGCGCAAGCAAGCTACGGCATTGGTTTGCAGGTAGGGCAACAACTGAGTGAATCTGGCCTGGAAGGGCTGCTGCCAGAAGCACTGGTTGCAGGTATTGCCGATGCGCTGGAAGGCAAACATCCGGCTGTTCCGGTTGATGTGGTGCATCGCGCGCTGCGTGAAATCCACGAGCGCGCCGATGCCGTTCGTCGTCAGCGTTTCCAGGCGATGGCTGCTGAAGGTGTGAAATACCTGGAAGAAAACGCCAAAAAAGAAGGTGTGAATAGCACCGAATCTGGCCTGCAATTCCGCGTGATCAACCAGGGTGAAGGCGCAATTCCGGCACGTACCGACCGCGTTCGTGTTCATTACACCGGTAAACTGATCGACGGCACCGTGTTTGACAGCTCCGTTGCTCGTGGTGAACCCGCTGAATTTCCGGTTAATGGCGTGATCCCTGGCTGGATTGAAGCACTGACTCTGATGCCGGTAGGTTCTAAATGGGAACTGACTATCCCGCAGGAACTGGCATATGGCGAGCGCGGCGCAGGCGCATCCATCCCTCCGTTCAGCACCCTGGTGTTTGAAGTCGAACTGCTGGAAATCCTCTAAGCAGCGCATTCTGTTCCCCTCGAACCAGAGGGAGCAGGCATTCAGCAATAAACCCTTCAGTTTGCCAAACGGCGCTATTTTGTGTTGCAAAGACCCGTAAGCGTGTATTTTTGTGAGCTGTTTCGCGTTATCACCGTGATATGACACTCACTTTAAACATAAAATTAACATTAGATCTAAATCTTAGTATTCATCCCGCGTATTGTTACCTAATATCGATGAGTCCCGATACAGATTCGTCGTATCATAGACTGACTAAAGGCCGTAGAGCCTGAACAACACAGACAGGTACAGGAAGAAAAAAACATGGTAGATCAGGTAAAAGTCGTTGCCGATGATCAGGCTCCGGCTGAACAGTCGCTACGGCGCAATCTCACAAACCGACATATTCAGCTTATTGCCATTGGCGGTGCCATTGGTACGGGGTTGTTTATGGGGTCTGGCAAAACGATTAGCCTTGCCGGGCCGTCGATCATTTTCGTTTATATGATCATTGGTTTTATGCTCTTTTTCGTGATGCGGGCAATGGGGGAATTGCTGCTTTCGAATCTGGAATACAAATCTTTTAGTGACTTCGCTTCCGATTTACTCGGGCCGTGGGCAGGATATTTCACCGGCTGGACTTACTGGTTCTGCTGGGTTGTAACCGGTATGGCAGACGTGGTGGCGATCACTGCTTATGCTCAGTTCTGGTTCCCCGATCTCTCCGACTGGGTCGCCTCGCTGGCGGTGATAGTGCTGCTGCTGACGCTCAATCTCGCCACCGTGAAAATGTTCGGTGAGATGGAGTTCTGGTTTGCGATGATCAAAATCGTCGCCATTGTGTCGCTGATTGTCGTCGGCCTGGTTATGGTGGCGATGCACTTTCAGTCACCGACTGGTGTGGAAGCGTCATTCGCGCATTTGTGGAATGATGGCGGCTGGTTCCCGAAAGGTTTAAGTGGCTTCTTTGCCGGATTCCAGATAGCGGTTTTCGCTTTCGTAGGGATTGAGCTGGTAGGTACAACCGCTGCGGAAACCAAAGATCCGGAGAAATCACTGCCGCGTGCAATTAACTCTATTCCGATCCGTATCATTATGTTCTACGTCTTCGCGCTGATTGTAATTATGTCCGTGACGCCGTGGAGTTCGGTAGTCCCGGAGAAAAGCCCGTTTGTTGAACTGTTCGTGTTGGTAGGGCTGCCTGCTGCCGCAAGCGTGATCAACTTTGTGGTGCTGACCTCTGCGGCGTCTTCCGCTAACAGCGGCGTCTTCTCTACCAGCCGTATGCTGTTTGGTCTGGCGCAGGAAGGTGTAGCACCGAAAGCGTTCGCTAAACTTTCTAAGCGCGCAGTACCCGCGAAAGGGTTGACCTTCTCGTGTATCTGTCTGCTCGGCGGCGTGGTGATGTTGTATGTGAATCCTAGCGTGATTGGCGCGTTCACGATGATTACAACCGTTTCCGCGATTCTGTTTATGTTCGTCTGGACAATTATCCTTTGCTCGTACCTGGTGTACCGCAAACAGCGTCCTCATCTGCATGAGAAGTCGATCTACAAGATGCCGCTCGGCAAGCTGATGTGCTGGGTATGTATGGCGTTCTTTGTGTTCGTGGTCGTGTTGCTACACTGGAAGATGACACTCGCCAGGCGCTGCTGGTTACCCCGCTGTGGTTTATCGCGCTGGGGTTGGGCTGGCTGTTTATTGGTAAGAAGCGGGCTGCTGAACTGCGGAAATAACCGCATTATCATGCTGGATGGCGCAATGCCATCCAGCTTTTAGATCACTCACCCGCCAGCGCGCGTGGGAACAGTACATTGTTTTCCAGGCTGATGTGATCCATCAGGTCATCAATCAGTTCATTAATGCCGTTATACATCGCTTTCCAGGTGGTGCAGGCTTCCGGCGGCGGTGTGACGTTATTGGTAGTGTGTTTGATTACTTCCAGCAGTTCACCCGCTTCATCGTGCTCGCTTTCCATTACGCTGATTGGCCCCATTGCCTGGCTGCCCATGCCTTGTTTGATCATCGGGAAGAGGATCTGCTCTTCTTTCATCATGTGGCTGGAAAGCTCTTCATGCAGCATAGTCAGGTATTTTGTCAGCCCTTTTGGCACGCTCGGTTTGTCGGCGTGAACGCGCTCGACTTTAGTCGCTTGCAGGATCAGCTCCGGCAACTGCTCGCGGTGACGATCGTGGTAGCGCACGATGATATGGTCAATGATTTCTGCCAGCGGGGCGCTACGCCAGTCTTTCTCAATCGGTTGTTCAGCGAGCTTTGCCAGTTCAGCTTCAATGACCTCAACATCCAGTTCTTTACGTGCCGCCGCGCGCGCCAGCGTCTGCTTACCGCCACAGCAGTAATCCATATCATATTTACGAAACAGAGCCGAAGCGCGAGGAATAGAGAGCGCCAGTTCACCTAAAGGTTGGTCGCGATAAGCCATAGCTGATACCTCATTCTTAAAAAGATAAGATGTATTTTAAATACATCTTTAAGGCAAAAGCTATAACCCTTACGTAGCAGAGGCTTATTTAACTCACTGCCAGCGTGTCAACTTTCTGAGACAGATTCAGTTAAAGGCTTTTCTGGTTTTGCTCTGACCGCGATGACCACGCCAATCACTAACAGCGCGATACCGCTCAGCGTCATTAGCGGCGGCATTTGCTGGCGGAGTAAAAAGGTGTACAGCAAACCTGCCAGCGTTTCGAAAACAATCAGCGGCCCGAGAATCACTGTCGGTAATCGCTGGCTGGCGACGTTCCAGCAGAGTGCGCCAACCCATGAGCAAAGCACGGCTATCGCAATCATCAGACTAATAAACACCAGCGGACGGGGGCCAAAAGGTAAGGAGAAGTCCGGCGTTTGTATATTCAGCCAGTAACAGGCGACGAGATAGCCGATGAGAGAAACCGGCAGCGTGACCAGCGCCTGCGCCGTCGCCCACATCATCGGATGTTTGTCGGGATTTTCCCGCAGCCAGCGGGCGTTGCGCAGGGCATACCATGCCCAGCAAACCACGGAAACTAACGCCAGCACGATGCCAGAGGTATAACGTGCCCAGTCAAAATCGGGGAGTCCGTGGTTTAACTCAGCAATATTCACACACGCCAGGCCGATGCCAATACAAATCAGTGCCGGGGCGAGTTTTCCCCATGCGAGTTTGCCGTCGCGCTGGCTATAAAGCAGATTGGCAAAAACGGGAATCACCACCGGCAGGGTGCCGATAATCATCGTGGAAACAGGCGCGCCAGTACGTTGAATGGCACTGGCAAGGCAGAAGTAATAAATGAGGTTGCCCATCATAGTGAGCATCAAGGCGGTAAGCCAGTCCCGACGCGCCAACTGACGCAGACGCACGCGTCCCAGCCAGGCAATGGGTAGCGCAATTAACCCTAACGCCAGATAACGCCCCATCGACTGCAACATCGCCGGGTATTCCGGCACGATCAACGGCCCGACAAAAATAAGCCCCCACATCAACCCTGCTAACAGGGCGTACAGCACGCCGCTAATCATTACTGGCATCCATTGGTCTGTCAGAAGAAACGTTCAGGAAGCAGACATGATTGCTCCCGGCATCCCGTCATTATCAGAGAGGATGCGGGAGGATGCCACTTTAATTAACTAGTTATTAACATTAAAAAGATGGCTTACGCTTTCGGCTAACGTTGTCGTTGGGCGGCCAATCAATTTGCTAAGCGTTTTGCTGTCATCAAACAGACCGCCTTTCGATGCGCCAACGTCAGAATCCGCCAGCATATCCGCCAGTCCGTCGGGCAGTCCGACGCTTTTCAGTGCCGCGGCGAAATCGGCTTCGCTCAGATTTTGATAGGTAACCTGTTTGCCGCTCTGTTTGGTCAGCTCTGCCGCTAACTGTGTCAACGTCCAGGCACTATCGCCCGCCAGTTCGTAAACCTTGCCTTCGTGACCGGCTTCGCTAATCACGCGTGCCGCAGCTGCCGCATAATCTGCCCGCGTTGCTGAGGCGATTTTGCCATCGCCCGCCGCACCGATAAATACGCCGTGTTCCAGTGCTGCCGGGGCGCTGGCGAGGTAGTTTTCGCTGTACCAGCCGTTGCGCAGCAGGGTGTAAACGATGCCAGAATCAGCCAACATTTTCTCCGTCTCGATGTGCTCATCGGCGAGGCCGAGCGGGGAGGTATCTGCATGTAGCAGGCTGGTATAAGCGATAAATTTCACACCAGCCGCCTTTGCGGCATTAATAACATTACGATGCTGCGGGGCACGTTGACCCACTTCGCTGGAAGAGATCAGCAGTAGTTTTTCCACTCCCTGAAGTGCAGATGTCAGTGCGGCTTCATCGCCGTAGTCAGCCTGACGCACGGTAATGCCTTGTGCTGCCAGAGCCTGGGCTTTTGCCGGATTACGAACGATAGCCACTATTTGGCTGACAGGAACCGTTTTCTTCAAGGATTCAATAACATAGTGACCAAGTTGGCCAGTGGCACCAGTAATAGCGATCATGGGAAGTCTCCATCGTTTTGTCTTGTGTTTAAATACGCTAACACCTAAACTTACTTTTAGTAAGTACGCACAAAAAGGTAAGTATGAAATGAGTCAGGTTAGCCTGTCGCAACAACTGAAAGAGGGTAATCTCTTTGCGGAACAGTGCCCGTCGCGCGAGGTGTTGAAACACGTCACCAGCCGTTGGGGGGTGTTGATTCTGGTGGCGCTACGCGAAGGTACTCATCGCTTTAGCGACCTGCGGCGCAAAATCGGCGGGGTGAGCGAAAAGATGCTTGCGCAGTCGTTACAGGCGTTAGAACAGGATGGTTTTCTTAACCGTATCGCGTATCCGGTGGTGCCGCCGCATGTGGAATATAGCCTCACGCCGCTGGGCGAGCAGGTGAGCGAAAAGGTTGCTGCACTGGCGGACTGGATTGAGTTGAATTTGCCCGAGGTGTTGGCGGTGCGGGATGAACGTGCGGCATAACTGCCGGATGCGCTGAGCTTATCTGGTCTGCGGTGCATGGCTTGTAGGGCGGATAAGATGCGCCAGCATCGCATCCGCCAATAAATGCCGGATGCGGTTGATGATTTATAGGCCGAAAAAGAAGTGTTTTACTTACTCAAATCCACCTGATAAATCGCAAACCCGATATCATCGGTCGCGACTTTATTCATCGGATATTGCCCTTTCTCTTTAATAAACGCTGCGGCTTTATCTGACGGGGAAGTTTCGAAACGGATATCCAGTTTCTTATCGCCAGCAATCGGTGCTAAACGCCAGTTGTTATCTGCCGCCGGGTGAATTTCCCCCGCACGCTTCGACTCATCAGCAATCCACGCTGCCAGCACCGAGCGGTTCTCATCCGGTGAAGCAAAAGCGATATGGCTGTCGCCCGTACCGGCAAATTTGCCACCGTAAGCGCGATAGTTATTGGTGGCAACCAGGAACATAGCGTTCGGATCAATCGGCTTGCCATTAAAGGTCAGGTTCTTAATCCGCTCTGCATTGGCATTAATCATCTGGCACTCGCCGTCATAACGGGCGGGTTGGGTAACATCAATCTGATAATTCACACCATCAATAACATCAAAGTTATAAGTGCGGAAACCATCCCAGTTGATGAGTGACTGTGGTTTCGTGCTGTTAGGATCAATCTGGTTAAACTGTCCGGCGGAGCACTCCAGCCACTCTTTCACCTCTTTACCGCTGGCTTTCACCACAATCAGTGTATTGGGGTAGAGATAAAGATCGGCGGCATTACGGAAGGTCAACTGGCCTTTTTCCACCTCCACATAGCTTGCCGGGTCATTTTTGCGACCACCAACTTTAAACGGTGCGGCAGCTGAAAGCACCGGCAGTTTTGCCAGATCCGGATCGCCCTGAATGTAATGTTCGACATACGCTTTTTGCGCGTTGTTCACCACCTGCACGGTCGGAGCGTCCTGCACCAGTGCCAGATAGCTATACATATTGTCGGCAGATTTACCGATTGGCTTGCTGACGAACTGGCGTGTGGCATCGTGATCGGCTTTGAGTGTTTCTACCAGCTTGCTGTCTTCCGCCGCGAGGGATTTTTTATTAGCGATGTCGTAAATCGGTCGTGCTTCCGCTTTCGCCTGCGTCACCTGCCATTTACCGCTGTCATTACTGAGTTGTAAGTCGACCACACCAAGATGATCGCCCCACATGCCCGGCATTACCGCCGGAACACCATTCAGCGTGCCTTTGGTGATATCAGCCCCTTCGATATCAGCAAAATCTTTACCCGGGAAAACGGCGTGAGCATGGCCAAACATAATGGCGTTAACGCCCGGAATTTCACTGAGGTAATAAACTGAGTTTTCCGCCATTACTTTATACGGATCGGCAGACAGCCCGGAATGCGCCAGAACGACAACGACATCGGCACCTTTCTCGCGCATTTCAGGCACGTATTTGCGCACGGTTTCGGTAATATCATTCACCGTCACTTTCCCGGATAAATTAGCTTTATCCCAGCCCATGATTTGCGGCGGTACGACGCCAATATAGCCAATCTTCAGCGTCTGTTTTTTTCCGTCTTTATCGACCACTTCGGTGTCTTTAATTAAATACGGTGTAAACATTGGCTGTTTGGTTCTGGCGTCAATGACGTTGGCATTTACATAAGGGAATTTCGCTCCCGCCAGCGCATTTTTCAGGTAATCCAGACCGTAGTTAAATTCATGATTGCCGAGTGTACCGACCGTATAATCCAGCGTATTCAGCGCCTTATAAACCGGATGAACATCACCTGCTTTTAATCCTTTCGCCGACATGTAATCGGCCAGCGGACTCCCCTGAATCAAATCGCCGTTATCGACCAGTACGCTGTTTTTCACTTCATTGCGGGCATCGTTAATCAGGCTTGCCGTACGTACCAGTCCGAATTTTTCCGTGGCGGTGTCTTTGTAATAATCGAAATCCATCATGTTGCTATGCAGATCAGTGGTTTCCATGATACGCAGATCGACCGTCGCTGCATTCACACTGGCGGCAATCAGCGTGGCCAGGAGCGTTGCGCTAAACTTAATCATCAGGGACATCCTTTTATCATCGGGAATACGAAAGAAAAGGGAGAATAAACGTCTTACTTATAGAACAGTGAAGAATGCCACAATTTTACGCTTTGAAAATGATGACACTATCACAGTTGGCGCATTCATTAACGATAGGGTATAAGTAAAACAATAAGTTAACACCGCTCACAGAGACGAGGTGGAGAAATGTTAGATCAAGTATGCCAGCTTGCACGGAATGCAGGCGATGCCATTATGCAGGTCTACGACGGGACGAAACCGATGGACGTCGTCAGCAAAGCGGACAATTCTCCGGTAACGGCAGCGGATATTGCCGCACACACCGTTATCATGGACGGTTTACGTACGCTGACACCGGATATTCCGGTCCTTTCTGAAGAAGATCCTCCCGGTTGGGAAGTCCGTCAGCACTGGCAGCGTTACTGGCTGGTAGACCCGCTGGATGGTACTAAAGAGTTTATTAAACGTAATGGCGAATTCACTGTTAACATTGCGCTCATTGACCATGGCAAACCGATTTTAGGTGTGGTGTATGCGCCGGTAATGAACGTAATGTACAGCGCGGCAGAAGGCAAGGCCTGGAAAGAAGAGTGCGGTGTGCGCAAGCAGATTCAGGTCCGCGATGCGCGCCCGCCGCTGGTGGTTATCAGCCGTTCCCATGCAGATGCGGAGCTGAAAGAGTATCTGCAACAGCTTGGCGAACATCAGACCACGTCCATCGGCTCTTCGCTGAAATTCTGCCTGGTGGCGGAAGGACAGGCGCAGCTGTACCCGCGCTTCGGACCAACGAATATTTGGGACACCGCCGCTGGACATGCTGTGGCCGCAGCTGCCGGAGCGCACGTTCACGACTGGCAGGGTAAACCGCTGGATTACACTCCGCGCGAGTCGTTCCTGAATCCTGGGTTCAGAGTGTCTATTTATTAATTAATTTATGCAGCAGGTCCATCACTTGCTGCACCTCTTCCTGAGTAAGCGCCCCGTCTTTGGCCCATTGCACGCGACCGTCTTTATCCAGCACCACTACAGCGGAACTTTTTTCATCCAGCTGCCAGGCACCGCGTGCGACGCCATTGCTATCAACAATAAACTGCGACCAGGGATAAAGCTTTTTATTACTCTCCAGACTGCTGCGCACAAACATGCCGGAACCCGGAATTGCGTCGTCGGTGTTAACAATGGTGGTGGTCTGGTAACGATCGTGCGGTAACTTCGCTGATTTAATCGCTTCAATCAGCGTCGCGTTTTTCTCTTTTGCAGAGGTGCGACCAGCAATATGTTGCAGTACTCGCACTTTTCCCACTAACTGCGCGCTGTTCCAGGTTTTGTAGCTAAACTGATCTTTATCAAGCACCAACTCGCCACGATCGGTGATGCCAATCGGCGGCACTCGCTGACCGGTTTCGAACTGATGTGCGGAAGCCATCATCGGCAACAGCAGGCAGGTGAGTGCCAGAATCTTGCGTAGGGTCATGGTGTTTCCTTCTTATGATATGCAGGTGATCCGACCACTTGGGTCTGAGTTTTAATCATATGTGCTATTTATCGAATTTCCCGCAAGTGTGATGCCAGTTTGCGGTCAAGCGCACAAATCATATGAAAAATGAATGCTTATACTGAAGACCGCGCTTCGGTAAAAAGATAATTCTGAATAATTGTAACCTTTAGGTAAAAAAAGTTATACGCGGTGGAAACATTGCCCGGATAGTCTATAGTCACTAGGCATTAAAATTTGCGCCTCATAATAGTTGGGCCGATTGTGGCACCGCACAGGCGTAATACTCAGCAGGAGATAACAATGAAAATTTTCCAACGGTACAACCCACTTCAGGTGGCGAAGTACGTAAAGATCCTGTTCCGTGGACGGTTATACATCAAGGACGTTGGCGCTTTTGAATTTGATAAGGGTAAGATTCTTATCCCAAAAGTGAAGGATAAGCTGCATTTGTCAGTGATGTCCGAAGTTAACCGTCAGGTTATGCGTCTGCAAACAGAGATGGCTTAACCAAAGTGCTATGCAGTAATAAGACGGCTCCTGATTCAGGAGCCGTTGATGTTTCTGGGGGTTACGCGACGCTTTCTTCTTTATCTTTAGCGTCAGGCAGTTTTGGCGAAAGGGCGGTGGCCTTGCTGTCGATCCGGGTCACCAGCAGCTGGTCGATGCGGTAGTTATCGATATCCACCACTTCAAATTTGTAGCCGGCGAATTTCACCGAATCGGTGCGTTTCGGGATCTTACGCAGCATAAACATCATAAAGCCTCCGATGGTTTCGTAGTTGCCCGACTGCGGGAACTCGTCAATATCCAGCACGCGCATGACGTCGTCAATTGGGGTGCCGCCGTCAATCAGCCATGAGTTCTCATCACGGGCGACAATCTGCTCTTCCAGCCCCTGACCGACCAGATCGCCCATCAGCGTGGTCATCACGTCGTTGAGGGTGATGATCCCCACCACCAGCGCGTACTCGTTCATGATCACCGCGAAGTCTTCACCTGCGGTTTTAAAACTTTCCAACGCCTCTGAAAGGGTTAACGTATCCGGCACAATCAGCGTGTTGCGAATTTGTACGCCGCTGTTCAGTGCCAGGCTTTGGTTAGCCAGCACGCGGTTCAGCAGGTCTTTAGAATCGACATAACCGATGATGTGGTCAATATCTTCATTACAGACGAGGAACTTAGAGTGCGGATGTTCCGCCACCTTATTCTTCAGACTTTGCTCATCTTCGTGGAGATCAAACCAAATCACGTTTTCACGCGGTGTCATTGACGACGGAACGGTACGGGATTCCAGCTCAAAGACGTTTTCAATCAGCTCGTGTTCCTGTTTACGTAACACGCCCGCCAGCGCACCGGCTTCCACTACCGCGTAGATGTCATCAGAAGTGATGTCATCTTTACGTACCATTGGCAGTTTGAAAATACGGAAGATCATGTTCGCCAGGCCGTTGAAGAACCACACCAGCGGGGTGCAAACGTACAGGCAGAAGCGCATCGGGTTGATGATACGCAAAGCCACCGCTTCTGGCGCAATCATACCGATGCGTTTCGGGGTTAAATCCGCAAACAGGATAAACATGCCAGTCACTAACGAGAAAGAGAGAATAAAGCTCAGTTGCTCAGAGAGTTCTGCCGACATATAGCGGGAGAACAGGCTGTGAAAAGCTGGAGAAAATGCCGCATCACCGACGATACCGCCGAGAATCGCAACTGCGTTCAGACCGATTTGGACCACCGTAAAGAACATGCCGGGATTTTCCTGCATATTCAGAACGCGTTGGGCATTTATATTGCCTTCATCAGCCAGCAGTTTAAGTTTGATTTTGCGTGAGGCGGCAAGTGAGATCTCAGACATCGAGAAGAACGCACTTACAGCGATCAAGCAGAGTATGACTAAAATACTGTTTAACATATCTTATCCGACCTTTCAGGCCAGATCCTCGGAAGGGGAAGTTGATTAATTTGTGTGAAATACACATTGAAAGCCGATTCGAAGAAAGTGAACCGGCATTTTCAGTGGCTAGTATAGCGTAAGGTACTGTAAAGTCGCCAGAGGGTTAAAATTCAGACTGCTGATAAATGCAATACTGCCTGATGCGCTATGCCGATCAGGCCTACGCAGTCCTTGCAATATATTGAATTTGGAAGATTTTGTAGGCCTGGTAAGGCGTTTACGCCGCATCTGGCATAAATAAAGCGCACTTTATCAACAATCTACATTTGTACCCGTAACGCTATGCTTCCGGTGGCAGACAGACGCCAATTCCGCCAATTCCACAGTAACCATACGGGTTTTTATGCAGATATTGCTGGTGGTCATCTTCGGCATAATAAAACGGTGTGGCGTTAGCGATTTCCGTGGTGATGTGACGATCATCATCGGCGGCAAGCATCGCCGCCTGAAAACGTTCCAGACTGGCGCGAGCTGCGGCATCCTGTTCTGGGGTCAGCGGATAAATCGCTGAACGATACTGCGTGCCGTGGTCATTGCCCTGACGCATTCCCTGGGCGGGATCGTGATTCTCCCAAAATACCTGTAGCAACTGCTCATAGCTGATGACGGAAGGATCGTAAACAATGCGTACCGCTTCGGCATGACCCGTATCACCGGAGCACACTTCCCGATAAGTCGGATTTGGCGTATAGCCTCCGGTATAGCCTGCGGCGGTGCTGTAAACGCCGGGTAACTGCCAGAACAGACGCTCCACACCCCAGAAACAACCCATCGCAAAAATGGCAATCTCCATTCCGTCAGGTACATTGGTCATTGAGTGACCGTTGACCGCATGCAGCGTGGCTACGGGCATCGGGGTGTTACGTCCAGGCAGGGCATCGGCGGGGGAAACCAGATGCTTTTTATCAAATAAACTCATGGTGTCGCTCTCCCGAAAATCGGTCATTGGGGTTAAGGTTGTAACAAGAGGCGTATTTGCACACAATAACCACCGTGAATAGGTCTAAAGTAAAACATAAGAAATATTTGGGGTTTAGTCTGCTTTTTAATCCATATTACTGGATTTTTGTTAAGCCGTTTAACGGCGTTCCAGGGCAGGAAAAAGGATATTCAGGAGAAAATGTGCGCTATATCCGACAGTTATGCTGTGTTTACTCTGCTTAAGCGGATCTGCCGTCGCCGCGAACGTCCGTCTACAGGTCGAGGGGTTATCGGGACAGCTGGAAAAGAACGTTCGTGCGCAGCTTTCTACGATTGAAAGTGATGAAGTGACGCCAGACCGTCGCTTTCGCGCACGCGTCGATGATGCCATCCGTGAAGGTCTGAAAGCGCTGGGTTATTACCAGCCGACCATTGAATTTGATCTCCGTCCACCGCCAAAGAAAGGGCGGCAGGTATTGATCGCCAAAGTCACGCCAGGTATGCCGGTGTTAATTGGCGGCACCGATGTGGTATTGCGCGGCGGCGCGCGGACCGATAAAGACTATTTGAAATTGCTCGATACTCGCCCGGCTATTGGCACGGTGCTGAACCAGGGCGATTATGAAAATTTCAAAAAGTCCTTAACCAGCATTGCGTTGCGTAAAGGTTATTTCGATAGCGAATTTACCAAAGCGCAGCTGGGCATTGCGCTCGGCCTGCATAAAGCCTTCTGGGATATTGATTATAACAGTGGCGAACGTTACCGCTTTGGGCATGTGACCTTTGAAGGATCACAAATCCGCGATGAATACCTGCAAAATCTGGTGCCGTTTAAAGAGGGCGATGAGTACGAATCGAAAGATCTGGCGGAACTGAACCGCCGACTTTCTGCTACCGGCTGGTTTAACTCGGTGGTGGTGGCTCCACAATTTGATAAAGCGCGCGAAACGAAAGTATTACCCTTGACGGGCGTGGTTTCGCCGCGAACTGAAAACACCATCGAAACCGGGGTCGGTTACTCTACGGACGTGGGACCGCGCGTGAAAGCGACGTGGAAAAAGCCGTGGATGAACTCTTATGGTCACAGTCTGACCACCAGTACCAGTATTTCCGCGCCGGAACAGACCCTCGACTTCAGCTATAAAATGCCGCTGCTGAAGAATCCACTGGAACAATATTATTTGGTGCAGGGCGGTTTTAAGCGCACTGACCTGAACGATACCGAATCTGACTCCACTACGCTGGTGGCTTCTCGCTACTGGGATCTCTCCAGCGGCTGGCAGCGTGCCATTAACCTGCGCTGGAGCCTCGACCACTTTACCCAGGGTGAAATTACCAACACCACGATGCTGTTTTATCCTGGGGTGATGATTAGCCGCACGCGTTCTCGTGGTGGCCTGATGCCAACCTGGGGCGACTCGCAACGCTACTCTATCGACTACTCCAACACGGCCTGGGGCTCAGATGTCGATTTCTCCGTTTTCCAGGCGCAGAACGTCTGGATCCGCACACTGTACGATCGCCATCGTTTTGTGACACGCGGCACGCTGGGCTGGATTGAAACCGGTGATTTCGACAAAGTACCGCCGGATCTGCGTTTCTTCGCCGGGGGCGATCGCAGTATTCGCGGCTACAAATACAAATCTATCGCCCCGAAATACGCCAACGGTGACCTGAAAGGGGCCTCGAAGCTGATAACCGGATCGCTGGAATACCAGTACAACGTGACCGGAAAATGGTGGGGCGCGGTGTTTGTCGATAGTGGCGAAGCGGTAAGCGATATTCGCCGCAGCGACTTTAAAACCGGTACCGGGGTCGGCGTACGCTGGGAATCGCCGGTCGGGCCAATCAAACTCGATTTTGCCGTACCGGTCGCGGATAAAGACGAGCACGGGTTACAGTTTTACATCGGTCTGGGGCCAGAATTATGAGTTTATGGAAAAAAATCAGCCTCGGCGTGGTTATCGTTATCTTACTGTTGCTGGGATCGGTGGCGTTTCTGGTGGGCACCACCAGCGGCCTGCATCTTGTATTTAAAGCGGCGGATCGCTGGGTGCCAGGACTGGATATTGGCAAGGTCACCGGCGGCTGGCGCGATCTCACCTTGTCTGACGTTCGTTATGAGCAGCCAGGCGTGGCGGTAAAAGCGGGTAATCTGCATCTGGCGGTCGGTCTTGAGTGCCTGTGGAACAGTAGCGTTTGTATTAATGACCTGGCGCTGAAAGACATTCAGGTCAACATCGACAGTAAAAAAATGCCCCCTTCTGAACAGGTTGAAGAAGAGGAAGATAGCGGTCCGCTGGATCTCTCCACGCCGTATCCCATCACCCTGACACGGGTGGCGCTGGATAACGTCAACATCAAGATTGATGACACCACGGTATCGGTGATGGACTTCACCTCCGGCCTGAACTGGCAGGAGAAAACCCTGACCCTGAAACCGACGTCGCTGAAAGGCCTGTTGATTGCCCTGCCGAAAGTGGCGGAAGTGGCGCAGGAAGAAGTGGTCGAACCGAAAATTGAAAATCCGCAGCCGGATGAAAAGCCGCTCGGCGAAACGTTGAAAGATCTCTTTTCTCGTCCGGTATTGCCGGAAATGACCGACGTGCATTTGCCGCTTAACCTGAACATTGAAGAGTTTAAGGGCGAGCAGCTGCGCGTGACGGGCGACACGGACATCACCGTGAACACCATGCTGCTGAAAGTAAGCAGCATCGACGGTAATACTAAACTGGACGCCCTGGATATCGATTCCAATCAAGGGATCGTCAACGCCAGCGGCACGGCACAGCTGTCAGACAACTGGCCGGTGGATATCACCCTCAACAGCACACTAAACGTGGAGCCGTTGAAAGGTGAAAAAGTGAAGCTGAAAGTGGGCGGCGCGCTGCGCGAACAGCTGGAGATTGGCGTTAACCTTTCCGGTCCGGTGGATATGGATTTACGCGCCCAGACGCGACTGGCGGAAGCTGGATTGCCGCTCAACGTGGAAGTGAACAGCAAACAGCTTTACTGGCCGTTCACTGGTGAGAAGCAGTATCAGGCGGATGATCTGAAACTGAAACTTACCGGCAAAATGACCGATTACACGCTCTCTATGCGTACGGCAGTGAAGGGACAGGAGATCCCGCCCGCGACTATTACCCTCGACGCGAAAGGTAATGAACAGCAGGTCAATCTCGACAAACTCACCGTTGCGGCGCTGGAAGGCAAAACTGAACTCAAGGCGTTGCTCGACTGGCAACAGGCCATTAGTTGGCGCGGTGAGCTAACGCTTAATGGCATTAACACCGCCAAAGAGTTCCCGGAGTGGCCGTCGAAACTCAATGGCTTGATTAAAACCCGCGGTAGCCTGTACGGCGGCACCTGGCAGATGGAGGTGCCAGAACTGAAGCTGACCGGTAACGTCAAACAGAACAAAGTGAACGTTGACGGCACGCTGAAAGGCAACAGTTATATGCAGTGGATGATCCCAGGGCTTCATCTGGAACTGGGGCCAAACAGTGCCGAAGTGAAAGGCGAGCTGGGGGTAAAAGATCTCAATCTTGATGCCACCATCAACGCGCCGGGGCTGGATAACGCGCTGCCGGGGCTTGGCGGTACAGCGAAAGGGCTGGTGAAAGTACGCGGCACGGTGGAAGCGCCACAACTACTGGCAGATATCACCGCGCGCGGCCTGCGCTGGCAGGAACTTTCCGTGGCGCAGGTTCGCGTGGAAGGCGACATTAAATCCACCGATCAGATCGCCGGGAAACTCGACGTACGCGTTGAGCAAATTTCGCAGCCGGATGTAAATATCAACCTCGTCACCCTGAATGCCAAAGGCAGCGAAAAGCAGCACGAGCTACAGTTGCGGATTCAGGGCGAGCCTGTCTCCGGGCAGCTTAATCTGGCAGGAAGTTTTGATCGCAAAGAAGAACGCTGGAAGGGAACTCTTAGCAATACCCGCTTCCAGACGCCGGTCGGCCCGTGGTCGCTGACCCGCGATATTGCGCTGGATTACCGCAATAAGGAGCAAAAAATCAGCATCGGGCCACACTGTTGGCTTAACCCGAATGCGGAGCTGTGCGTGCCGCAAACTATCGATGCGGGGGCCGAAGGGCGTGCGGTGGTGAATCTCAACCGCTTCGACCTCGCCATGCTGAAACCGTTTATGCCAGAAACCACTCAGGCCAGCGGTATCTTCACGGGTAAAGCGGATGTTGCCTGGGACACCACGAAAGAGGGGCTGCCGCAGGGCAGTATCACCCTTTCGGGGCGTAACGTGCAGGTAACGCAAACCGTCAACGATGCGGCGCTGCCCGTGGCGTTTCAGACGCTGAATCTGACGGCGGAATTGCGTAACAACCGTGCCGAATTGGGCTGGACCATCCGCCTGACCAATAACGGCCAGTTTGATGGACAGGTGCAGGTGACCGATCCGCAAGGCCGCCGTAATCTTGGTGGCAACGTCAATATCCGTAACTTCAACCTTGCGATGATAAACCCCATCTTTACCCGTGGGGAAAAAGCAGCGGGGATGGTGAGTGCCAACTTGCGTCTGGGTGGTGATGTGCAAAGCCCGCAGTTGTTTGGTCAGCTTCAGGTTACGGGTGTGGATATCGACGGCAACTTTATGCCGTTTGATATGCAACCGAGCCAGCTTGCGGTCAACTTTAACGGTATGCGCTCGACGCTTGCCGGTACAGTACGGACCCAGCAGGGTGAAATCTACCTGAACGGTGATGCCGACTGGAGCCAAATTGAAAACTGGCGGGCGCGGGTAACGGCGAAAGGCAGTAAAGTGCGGATCACCGTGCCGCCGATGGTACGAATGGATGTATCGCCAGATGTTGTATTCGAGGCTACACCAAACCTGTTTACCCTCGATGGTCGCGTGGATGTCCCTTGGGCGCGCATCGTGGTGCACGATCTGCCGGAAAGCGCAGTAGGCGTCTCCAGCGATGTGGTGATGCTTAACGATAACCTGCAACCGGAAGAGCCGAAAACGGCGTCGATTCCGATTAACAGTAACCTGATTGTCCACGTTGGCAATAATGTGCGCATTGACGCCTTTGGCCTGAAAGCGCGGCTGACGGGCGATCTTAACGTCGTTCAGGACAAACAAGGGCTGGGCCTGAACGGGCAGATCAACATCCCTGAAGGGCGCTTCCATGCCTATGGTCAGGATCTGATTGTGCGTAAGGGTGAGTTACTGTTCTCTGGTCCGCCGGATCAACCGTATCTTAATATTGAAGCTATTCGTAACCCGGATGCTACAGAAGACGACGTAATCGCCGGAGTTCGCGTCACTGGTCTGGCGGACGAACCGAAAGCGGAGATCTTCTCTGACCCGGCGATGTCGCAACAAGCTGCATTGTCTTATTTGCTACGTGGACAAGGGCTGGAGAGCGATCAGAGCGACAGTGCGGCAATGACCTCGATGCTGATTGGTCTGGGGGTTGCGCAAAGTGGCCAGATTGTGGGTAAAATCGGCGAGACGTTTGGCGTAAGCAATTTAGCGCTCGACACCCAGGGAGTAGGCGACTCCTCCCAGGTAGTGGTCAGCGGCTATGTATTGCCAGGTCTGCAAGTGAAATATGGCGTGGGTATATTTGACTCTATAGCAACACTCACGTTACGTTATCGCCTGATGCCTAAGCTATATCTGGAAGCCGTGTCTGGTGTAGACCAGGCACTGGATTTGCTCTATCAGTTCGAGTTTTAGCAATGCGAATATTTGTCTACGGCAGTTTACGCCACAAACAAGGCAACAGTCACTGGATGACCAATGCCCAGTTACTGGGCGATTTCAGTATCGATAACTACCAGTTGTATAGCCTGGCCACTATCCAGGCGCAGTTCCGGGGAACGGAACAGTACACGGTAGTTTATCGTATTGACAACGCCACGCTGGCCGAACTTGATGCCTTTGCGCACCGGGGCGGTGAATACGCGCGCCAGTTGATTCAGACGCCGTACGGGAGTGCATGGATGTACGTTTATCAACGACCCGTCGATGGATTAAAGCTAATTGAAAGCGGCGACTGGTTAGACAGGGATAAGTAACCATATGCATACGCCACCTTCGGGTGGCGTTGTTTTTTGCGAGACGACTCGCATTCTGTTTTGTAATTCCCTCACCCTTTGCTTTTCTCTCCGAGCCGCTTTCCATATCTGTTAACGCATAAAAAACTCTGCTGGCGTTCACAAATGCGCAGGGGTAAAACGTTTCCTGTAGCACCGTGAGTTATACTTTGTATAACTTAAGGAGGTGCAGATGCGTATTACCATAAAAAGATGGGGGAACAGTGCAGGTATGGTCATTCCCAATATCGTAATGAAAGAACTTAACTTACAGCCGGGGCAGAGCGTGGAAGCGCAGGTGAGCAACAACCAACTGATTCTGACACCCATCTCCAGGCGCTACTCGCTTGATGAACTGCTGGCACAGTGTGACATGAACGCCGCGGAACTTAGCGAGCAGGATGTCTGGGGTAAATCCACCCCTGCGGGTGACGAAATATGGTAAAGAAAAGTGAATTTGAACGGGGAGACATTGTGCTGGTTGGCTTTGATCCAGCAAGCGGCCATGAACAGCAAGGTGCTGGTCGACCTGCGCTTGTGCTCTCCGTTCAAGCCTTTAATCAACTGGGAATGACGCTGGTGGCCCCCATTAGGCAGGGCGGAAATTTTGCCCGTTATGCCGGATTTAGCGTTCCTTTACATTGCGAAGAAGGCGATGTGCACGGCGTGGTGCTGGTGAATCAGGTGCGGATGATGGATCTACGCGCCCGGCTGGCAAAGCGTATTGGTCTGGCTGCGGATGAGGTGGTGGAAGAGGCGTTATTACGCTTGCAGGCGGTGGTGGAATAAGGTGTGTTTATTTATCGCTGGCATAAAAAAACCCTTACTAACCGAAGCTCGGCGTTCAGGGTTATTGCGCTAGAAGAACTTATTTATTCTTTGCGCGCTCGAAGGAAGCAACGATTTCAGCTTTAGCGGCTTCTGCGTTTTCCCAACCTTCAACTTTCACCCACTTGCCTTTTTCGAGGTCTTTGTAGTGCTCGAAGAAGTGAGCGATCTGCGCTTTCAGCAGCTCTGGCAGATCGTTAACGTCTTTAATGTGATCGTATTCTTTGCTCAGCTTGCTGTGCGGAACCGCAACCAGTTTCGCATCTTCACCGGCTTCGTCGGTCATTTTCAGAACGCCAACCGGACGGCAACGGATCACAGAACCCGGCTGCAGCGGGTACGGAGTCGGGACCAGTACGTCAACCGGGTCACCGTCCAGAGACAGGGTGTGGTTGATGTAACCGTAGTTGACGGATAGAACATCGCGGTGGACATGAAGCGGTCAACGAACAGTGCGCCGCTCTCTTTGTCGATTTCGTATTTGATCGGATCTGCGTTAGCCGATCTCAATAACCACGTAGATGTCTTCCGGCAGATCTTTACCCGCAGGGACGTTGAGTAAGCTCATGTCTGTTTCCTTTAAAAATATGTGGCAAACAAGTGCCGAGTATTATAGCCAACTCGCGCCGAATGTCTTCGCTTGTTTTCGTCTTCATTTTCCTTTTTCGCCAGTTTTAAGACGGTATGCAGAGCAGGAAAATCCATAACCGTAGCCGCATTTTTCATAGTGAGATGAAAGCGATTACAAACTTGTGATTAACGTTTTATTTACTTTTTTGAAGTGTGATGTAACGCAATCCGTTACATAACGAATTGTCTATAGTTTTTTCGCGAACATCTTTTCACCAATAATAATTACCCCGACGAGGACAACCCTATGTGGAAACGCTTACTTGTAGTCTCTGCAGTCTCGGCAGCCATGTCGTCTATGGCGTTGGCCGCTCCATTAACCGTAGGATTTTCGCAGGTCGGATCGGAATCCGGCTGGCGTGCCGCAGAAACCAATGTGGCGAAAAGTGAGGCCGAAAAACGCGGAATTACGTTGAAAATTGCCGATGGTCAACAAAAGCAGGAAAACCAGATTAAAGCGGTACGTTCCTTCGTTGCACAAGGGGTGGATGCGATCTTTATCGCTCCAGTGGTAGCGACGGGTTGGGAGCCGGTATTAAAAGAGGCGAAAGATGCCGAAATCCCGGTCTTCTTGCTTGACCGTTCAATCGATGTGAAAGACAAATCTCTCTATATGACCACTGTCACCGCCGACAACATCCTCGAAGGCAAGTTGATTGGGACTGGCTGGTAAAAGAAGTGAATGGCAAACCATGCAACGTGGTGGAGCTGCAGGGCACCGTTGGGGCCAGCGTCGCCATTGACCGTAAGAAAGGCTTTGCCGAAGCCATTAAGAATGCGCCAAATATCAAAATTATCCGCTCGCAGTCAGGTGACTTCACCCGCAGTAAAGGCAAAGAAGTCATGGAGAGCTTTATCAAAGCGGAAAACAACGGCAAAAACATCTGCATGGTTTACGCCCATAACGATGACATGGTGATTGGTGCAATTCAGGCAATTAAAGAAGCGGGCCTGAAGCCGGGTAAAGATATCCTCACGGGTTCCATTGATGGCGTACCGGATATCTACAAAGCGATGATTGATGGCGAAGCGAACGCCAGTGTTGAACTGACGCCGAATATGGCAGGTCCCGCCTTCGACGCGCTGGAGAAATACAAAAAAGACGGCACCATGCCTGAAAAGCTGACCCTGACCAAATCCACCCTTTATCTGCCTGATACCGCAAAAGAAGAGTTAGAGAAGAAGAAAAATATGGGGTATTGAGGGTATCAATGCCTGATGCCGATTCGTAGGCCGGATAAGGCGCTCGCGCCGCATCCGGCGGTGGTGCGCTGAAGCCTGATGCGACGCTTACCGCGTCTTATCATGCCTACGAGTTCGGTGCTCTGTGTAGGCCGGATAAGGCGTTCACGCCGCATCCGGCAGTGGTGCAACACCGGACTTAACACCGTGCACAATCTGTCCCCTCGCCCCTTCGGGGAGAGGGTTAGGGTGAGGGGGACAAACGGCGCAGCTCTTAACATCAGGCACGATCTATTCCCAGACTTTTAGAGCGTGGCTAAGGGGGAAACCATGACGACCGACCAACACCAGGAAATCCTCCGCACCGAAGGATTAAGTAAATTTTTCCCCGGCGTCAAAGCGTTAGACAACGTTGATTTCAGCCTGCGCCGTGGCGAAATCATGGCGCTGCTCGGTGAAAACGGGGCGGGAAAATCGACGCTAATCAAAGCATTAACCGGTGTATACCACGCCGATCGCGGCACCATCTGGCTGGAAGGCCAGGCTATCTCACCGAAAAATACCGCCCATGCACAACAACTCGGCATCGGAACCGTTTATCAGGAAGTCAACCTGCTACCCAATATGTCGGTCGCTGATAATCTATTCATAGGTCGCGAACCCAAACGTTTCGGCTTTCTACGCCGCAAAGAGATGGAAAAGCGTGCCACCGAACTGATGACATCTTACGGTTTCTCCCTCGACGTGCGTGAACCGCTTAACCGTTTTTCGGTGGCGATGCAGCAAATCGTCGCCATTTGCCGGGCTATCGATCTCTCCGCCAAAGTGCTGATCCTCGATGAACCCACCGCCAGCCTCGACACCCAGGAAGTAGAGTTACTGTTTGGCCTGATGCGTCAGTTGCGCGATCGCGGCGTCAGCCTGATCTTTGTCACTCACTTTCTCGATCAGGTCTATCAGGTCAGCGATCGGATCACCGTCTTACGCAACGGCAGTTTCGTAGGCTGTCGGGAAACGCGCGAGCTACCGCAGATCGAACTGGTAAAAATGATGCTGGGGCGCGAGCTGGATACCCACGAGCTACAGCGTGCCGGGCGAACATTGTTGAGCGACAAACCCGTTGCCGCGTTCAAAAATTACGGCAAAAAAGGAACGATCGCACCGTTTGATCTCGAAGTACGCCCCGGCGAGATCGTCGGCCTGGCAGGCTTGCTGGGATCCGGACGTACCGAAACCGCCGAAGTGATCTTCGGTATCAAACCTGCTGACAGCGGCACGGCGTTGATCAAAGGCAAACAGCAAAACCTGCGATCGCCACATCAGGCTTCGGTACTGGGCATCGGCTTCTGCCCGGAAGACAGGAAAACCGATGGCATCATCGCCGCCGCCTCGGTACGGGAAAATATCATCCTCGCTCTCCAGGCCCAGCGCGGCTGGCTACGACCCATTTCCCGCAAAGAGCAGCAAGAGATTGCCGAACGCTTTATCCGCCAGCTTGGCATTCGCACACCTTCAACTGAACAACCGATTGAATTTCTCTCTGGCGGCAATCAGCAAAAAGTGTTGCTTTCACGTTGGCTACTGACCCGACCGCAATTTCTGATCCTCGACGAGCCAACCCGCGGCATTGATGTTGGTGCCCACGCCGAGATCATCCGCCTGATTGAAACGCTGTGTGCTGACGGTCTGGCGCTGTTGGTGATCTCCTCCGAACTGGAAGAGCTGGTGGGCTATGCCGATCGGGTGATTATCATGCGCGATCGCAAACAGGTGGCGGAGATCCCGCTGGCAGAGCTTTCCGTTCCGGCGATCATGAACGCCATTGCGGCGTAAGGAGAACAGTGTGATGCCTCAATCTCTCCCGGACACTACGCCGCCGAAAAGGCGCTTTCGCTGGCCAACGGGAATGCCGCAGCTGGCGGCGCTATTGCTGGTGCTGCTGGTCGATAGCCTGGTAGCCCCGCATTTCTGGCAGGTGGTGCTTCAGGATGGGCGTTTGTTCGGTAGCCCTATCGACATTCTTAACCGTGCAGCTCCCGTTGCGTTACTGGCGATTGGTATGACGCTGGTGATCGCCACCGGTGGGATTGATCTCTCCGTAGGGGCGGTGATGGCTATCGCCGGAGCCACAACGGCTGCGATGACGGTCGCGGGATTCAGCCTGCCGATTGTTTTGTTAAGCGCCACGGCACCGGCATCCTGGCGGGATTGTGGAACGGCATACTGGTAGCGATCCTCAAAATTCAGCCGTTTGTCGCCACCCTGATCCTGATGGTCGCCGGGCGCGGCGTGGCGCAACTGATCACCGCCGGGCAGATCGTCACGTTTAACTCGCCGGATCTCTCATGGTTTGGCAGCGGATCGCTGTTGTTCCTGCCAACGCCGGTCATTATCGCGGTGCTGACGCTTCTCCTGTTCTGGCTGTTGACCCGCAAAACGGCGCTGGGGATGTTTATCGAAGCCGTTGGTATCAACATTCGGGCGGCAAAAAATGCCGGGGTAAACACGCGGATCATCGTCATGCTCACCTACGTGTTGAGCGGGCTGTGTGCGGCGATTGCGGGCATTATCGTGGCGGCGGATATTCGCGGTGCCGATGCCAATAACGCCGGGTTATGGCTGGAGCTGGACGCCATTCTTGCGGTGGTGATTGGCGGCGGATCGCTGATGGGCGGGCGCTTTAACCTGCTGCTCTCAGTCGTGGGGGCGCTGATTATTCAGGGGATGAACACCGGAATTTTACTTTCTGGCTTTCCGCCGGAGATGAACCAGGTCGTAAAAGCGGTGGTGGTGCTTTGTGTGCTGATTGTTCAGTCGCAACGCTTTATCAGTCTGATTAAAGGAGTACGTAGCCATGATAAAACGTAACTTGCCGCTGATGATCACCATCGGCGTCTTTGTGCTGGGCTATCTCTACTGCCTGACCCAGTTTCCCGGTTTTGCTTCCACAAGAGTGATCTGCAATATCCTGACCGATAACGCCTTTCTTGGGATAATCGCCGTTGGCATGACCTTTGTGATCCTCTCTGGCGGTATCGATCTCTCCGTCGGTTCGGTGATCGCCTTTACTGGCGTGTTTCTGGCAAAAGTGATTGGCGATTTCGGCCTCTCGCCGCTGCTGGCGTTTCCGCTAGTGCTGGTGATGGGCTGTGCCTTTGGCGCATTTATGGGGCTTTTGATCGACGCCCTGAAGATCCCGGCATTTATCATTACCCTGGCAGGAATGTTCTTTTTGCGCGGCGTCAGCTATCTCGTTTCAGAAGAGTCGATCCCGATAAACCATCCCATTTATGACACGCTCTCAAGCCTTGCGTGGAAAATCCCTGGCGGCGGTCGCTTAAGTGCGATGGGACTGCTGATGCTGGCGGTGGTGGTTATCGGCATATTCCTCGCGCATCGTACCCGTTTTGGTAATCAGGTATACGCCATTGGCGGCAACGCAACGTCGGCAAACCTGATGGGGATTTCTACCCGCAGCACCACTATTCGCATTTATATGCTCTCCACCGGACTGGCAACGCTGGCGGGGATTGTCTTCTCGATTTATACCCAGGCCGGATATGCGCTGGCGGGCGTAGGTGTGGAACTGGATGCTATCGCCTCAGTGGTAATTGGCGGTACGCTTTTGAGCGGTGGCGTTGGAACGGTATTAGGGACGCTTTTTGGCGTGGCGATTCAGGGGCTAATTCAGACTTATATCAACTTTGACGGTACGCTGAGTTCCTGGTGGACGAAAATCGCCATCGGCATTTTGCTGTTCATTTTTATTGCCTTACAGCGTGGATTAACGGTGCTGTGGGAGAATCGTCAGAGTTCGCCAGTGACAAGAGTCAATATTGCGCAGCGATAAAAACGCCTCTCCGTGTGGAGAGGCGCAGGAGATTACGCGTCCGGGAATTCACGGATAAAGCGTTCGACATCTTCAACCATATGGTCGTTGCCGACAAAGAACGAACGGCGCTGGTGCAGAGTTTCCGGGATGATATCCAGAATACGCTCTTTGCCATCGCTCGCTTTACCGCCCGCTTGTTCCGCCAGGAATGCCATCGGGTTGCACTCATACAGCAAACGCAGTTTGCCGTCCGGGTGGCTGGCGGTGCTTGGGTAGAGATAAATACCGCCTTTCAGCAGGTTACGGTGGAAATCCGCGACCAGTGAACCGATATAACGTGAGGTATACGGGCGGTTGGTGGATTTATCTTCTTCCTGGCAGAATTTAATGTACTTCTTCACCCCGTTCGGAAACTTAATGTAGTTTCCTTCGTTGATGGAGTAGGTTTTGCCTTCTCCGGAAGCGCATCCGTTCCTGGCACAGGCAGAAAACGCCCAGCGGAAGCTGATCGTAAGTAAAGGCGTGAACACCGCATCCGGTGGTGTAAACCAGCATGGTAGAGGAGCCGTATACCACGTAACCTGCCGCAACCTGTTTGTTACCAGGCTGGAGGAAATCTTCTTCCGTTACCGGCGTGCCAACAGGCGTAACGCGGCGGTAGATGGAGAAAATGGTACCGACAGAGACGTTAACATCGATGTTGGACGAGCCATCCAGGGGGTCCATCAGCACCACGTATTTTGCGTGTTCACAGCCTTCAAAGACGACAATCTCATCTTCTTCTTCAGAGGCAATGCCCGCAACGATATCGCGTGCTTTCAGTGCGGCTTTCAGTTTTTCATTAGCGAACAAGTCGAGTTTCTGCTGAACCTCGCCCTGCACGTTCTCAGCACCGCTGGCACCCAGGATATCAACCAGTCCTGCTTTGTTGATATCGCGATGGATAATCTTGGCGCCCAGTTTTATTGCCGACAGCAAAGCAGTGAGCTCACCGGTAGCATGAGAAAACTCGTGCTGCTTTTCGACAATAAATTCACCTAACGTTTTCATAAAACTTTCCCTGCAATGTTTATGGAGTAAAGCGACCGCAACAATCTTAACAAATAATCTCAATGTTGCGCTCAGGTGAATCGCGCCAGCAAATTGCGGATTATCCTGAAATGCGTTTCTCACTTGCCCGACATATGCGTAAAATGAGCGGCAGATTAAAAAAGGATAGTGACGTATGCGCATTCATATTTTAGGAATTTGTGGCACATTTATGGGCGGTCTGGCGATGCTGGCGCGCCAGTTAGGCCATGAAGTAACGGGTTCGGACGCCAATGTGTATCCGCCGATGAGCACCTTACTTGAGAAGCAAGGCATTGAGCTGATTCAGGGTTACGATGCCAGCCAGCTCGATCCGCAGCCGGATCTGGTGATTATTGGCAACGCCATGACCCGTGGAAATCCGTGTGTGGAAGCGGTACTGGAAAAAAACATCCCTTATATGTCAGGTCCACAGTGGCTGCACGATTTTGTGCTGCGCGACCGCTGGGTGCTGGCCGTTGCCGGTACACACGGCAAAACTACCACCGCGGGAATGGCGACCTGGATTCTGGAACAGTGCGGTTACAAACCGGGATTTGTGATCGGCGGTGTGCCGGGGAACTTTGAGGTTTCGGCGCGTCTGGGCGAAAGCGACTTCTTTGTTATCGAAGCGGATGAGTATGACTGCGCCTTCTTCGACAAACGCTCTAAATTTGTCCATTACTGCCCGCGTACGCTGATCCTCAACAACCTTGAGTTCGATCACGCCGATATCTTTGACGACCTGAAAGCGATCCAGAAACAGTTCCACCATCTGGTGCGTATCGTTCCGGGGCAGGGCCGTATTATCTGGCCGGAAAATGACATCAACCTGAAACAGACCATGGCGATGGGCTGCTGGAGCGAGCAGGAGCTGGTGGGTGAGCAGGGTCACTGGCAGGCGAAAAAGCTGACCACCGATGCTTCCGAATGGGAAGTTTTGCTGGATGGCGAAAAAGTGGGCGAAGTGAAATGGTCGCTGGTAGGCGAACATAATATGCACAATGGCCTGATGGCGATTGCAGCGGCTCGCCATGTTGGTGTAGCGCCGGCAGATGCCGCTAACGCGCTGGGTTCGTTTATTAATGCTCGTCGCCGTCTGGAGTTGCGTGGTGAAGCGAATGGCGTCACGGTATATGACGATTTTGCCCATCACCCGACGGCGATTCTGGCAACGCTGGCGGCGCTGCGTGGCAAAGTTGGTGGTACGGCGCGCATTATTGCTGTGCTGGAGCCGCGCTCGAATACCATGAAAATGGGGATCTGCAAAGACGATCTGGCACCTTCATTAGGTCGTGCCGATGAAGTCTTCCTGCTGCAACCGGCGCATATTCCGTGGCAGGTGGCAGAAGTGGCAGAAGCCTGCGTTCAGCCTGCACACTGGAGTGGCGATGTGGATACGCTGGCAGATATGGTGGTGAAAACCGCTCAGCCTGGCGACCATATTCTGGTGATGAGCAACGGCGGTTTTGGTGGGATCCATCAGAAACTGCTGGATGGTCTGGCGAAGAAGGCGGAAGCTGCGCAGTAATTCGGCTTCAGCCTGATATAGCATTGCCGGATAAGGCGTTTACGCCGCATCCGGCATTTGAGCATAGTGCCTGATGCGACGCTTGATGCGTCTTATCAGGCCTACAGGTGCACCGCATCCGGCAAACCATACTCACATCAACAACGAAAATTACCCTTCATTCTCCGCCAGTTCGCGCAGATACTGGAAAATCTGGCGTGCGGATTTCGGCGGCTTATTCCCTTCTTTCTCTTTCTTCGCGTTACGGATCAGAGTACGCAGCTGCTGACGATCGGCATCGGGCCACAGATTCAATACTTCAGCGATGGCGTCATCACCTTGATCGATCAGACGATCGCGCAGGTTTTCCAGTTTATGGAACAGTACCACCTGCTGGTTGTGACGGTTTTTCAGCTTATCCAGCGCCTGACGGATCGGTTCTACATCGCGCTGGCGCAGCATCTTACCGATGAGCTGCAACTGGCGGCGGCGACCTTCCATCTTAATACGCTGGGCGAGCTCAATAGCCGCGCGCAGATCCGCATCTAACGGGATCTTATCCAGCGCGTTTTTCCCCAGATCAACAATTTCCGCGCCAAGGCGTTTTAGCTCCTCGGCATCACGTTTAATTTCACTTTTACTGACCCAGATAATTTCATCGTCTTCGTCTTCGATGTCATCACCGGGAACGTCGTCGAGCCAGTCTTCGGGCTGCTTAGTCATCTCAGGCTCCTTAAAAAAAGAGGCTAATGTTACCAGTTAAGATGCGCACTGAAAAACGGTTCTCTGTTAGACTTCAGAGAAACTCTCTACATTATGGCGCAATGAAAGTAATCTCTCAAGTTGAAGCGCAGCGCAAGATTCTGGAAGAAGCAGTTTCCACTGCGCTGGAGTTGGCCTCAGGCAAATCGGACGGTGCGGAAGTTGCCGTCAGCAAGACCACCGGCATTAGCGTAAGCACGCGTTATGGTGAAGTGGAGAATGTTGAATTCAATAGCGATGGCGCGCTGGGGATCACTGTTTATCACCAGAACCGCAAAGGTAGCGCATCATCCACCGATTTAAGCCCGCAGGCCATTGCCCGTACTGTACAGGCGGCGCTGGATATTGCCCGTTATACCTCGCCAGATCCCTGTGCCGGCGTGGCAGACAAAGAGCTGCTGGCCTTTGACGCACCAGATCTCGACTTGTTCCACCCTGCGGAAGTTTCCCCGGATGAAGCCATTGAACTGGCGGCCCGCGCAGAACAGGCAGCATTACAGGCGGATAAACGTATCACCAATACCGAAGGTGGCAGCTTTAACAGCCACTACGGTGTCAAAGTTTTTGGCAACAGCCACGGCATGTTGCAGGGTTACTGCTCAACGCGTCATTCGCTCTCCAGCTGTGTAATTGCCGAAGAAAATGGCGATATGGAGCGTGATTACGCCTACACCATTGGCCGCGCGATGAGCGATCTGCAAACGCCAGAGTGGGTCGGGGCCGACTGTGCTCGCCGTACTTTATCGCGCCTGTCACCGCGTAAACTCTCCACCATGAAAGCGCCAGTCATTTTTGCCAATGAAGTGGCAACCGGGCTTTTTGGCCATCTGGTGGGGGCGATAGCGGGTGGCTCGGTTTACCGTAAATCTACCTTTCTGCTGGATTCGCTGGGTAAACAAATTCTGCCGGACTGGCTGACCATTGAAGAGCATCCGCATCTGCTGAAAGGGCTGGCGTCGACGCCATTCGACAGCGAAGGTGTGCGCACCGAGCGTCGCGATATTATTAAAGATGGCATCCTGACTCAGTGGCTGCTGACCAGCTACTCGGCGCGGAAACTGGGGCTGAAAAGCACCGGACATGCGGGCGGTATTCACAACTGGCGGATTGCCGGACAAGGGCTAAGCTTCGAACAAATGCTCAAAGAGATGGGCACCGGGCTGGTGGTGACGGAGCTGATGGGCCAGGGCGTGAGTGCCATTACCGGTGATTATTCCCGTGGTGCAGCGGGCTTCTGGGTAGAGAATGGCGAAATTCAGTATCCCGTTAGTGAAATCACCATCGCAGGTAATTTAAAAGATATGTGGCGCAATATTGTCACCGTCGGTAACGATATTGAAACACGCAGTAATATACAGTGTGGTTCTGTGCTGTTGCCGGAGATGAAAATCGCCGGGCAGTAAAAAACTGGCGCGACCTGCCGCGCTATAAACTAAAAAATTACACAAAATCATTCGCACTGCATCGAGACGGAAAGTGAATGAGGGCCGGGGAGCGTACTCGCAGTACGTGACCCGGGCGAATGAGCGTAGCCGTCGATGAGGCAGTGTGAAGGATGAAGTGTAAATAAAAAAGGAAGTGAGCAATGCGTAAAAGCCTGTTAGCTATTCTTGCAGTCTCCTCGTTGGTATTCAGTTCTGCGTCGTTTGCCGCTGATCTTGAAGACAATATGGAAACCCTCAACGACAATTTAAAAGTGATCGAAAAAGCGGATAACGCGGCGCAAGTCAAAGACGCGTTAACGAAGATGCGCGCCGCAGCGCTGGATGCGCAAAAAGCAACGCCGCCGAAGCTCGAAGATAAATCACCGGACAGCCCGGAAATGAAAGATTTCCGCCACGGTTTCGACATTCTGGTCGGTCAGATTGACGACGCGCTGAAGCTGGCAAATGAAGGTAAAGTAAAAGAAGCGCAGGCTGCTGCAGAGCAACTGAAAACGACCCGCAACGCCTATCACCAGAAGTATCGTTAATTCCTCATTTCCCTGTTGCCTGCACTCAGGTAACAGGGAACTTATCATCGCAAATGATGCACCACCTGATTGCTGCTGCCGCGCCAGATCAGGGAAGGGTCTTTTAAATCCTGCACAAATTTGCCGTCGACCAGTACGTTAATCAAATCAACAACCTGCATTTGCGCAGCGTTGAGTTCGTCGAGTTTATAGCCTGTCCACACCCAGATGTCTTTACCCGGACACTCGGCGCGGATGCGTTTTACCAGTTTCAGAATATCCGGCACGTTTTGCGGATGCAGCGGATCGCCGCCGGAGAGGGAAATCCCCTGGCGTTTGATACGAGTGTCATTCAGATCGTTAATGATCTGGTCTTCCATTGCTTTGGTAAATGGCTGACCAGAATTTACCCGCCATGTGCTTTTGTTATAGCAACCGGGGCATTCATGAACACACCCGGAGACAAACAGGGTGCAGCGAGTGCCGGGGCCGTTGACGATGTCGACAGGATAGTACTGATGATAATTCATTATTTCGCCTGGCTTATCAGTCCGCGTGTAGGCTGCATCCGGTAATCAATGCCTGATGCGACGCTGTCGCGTCTTATCAGGCCTACAGCCGTTGCCAAATGTAGGCCGGATAAGGCGTTTACGCCGCATCCGGCATTTGCTTAGCGCAGAGTGAAGATTAACCTATCTGCCCATTCCCCAAATGTTTAACGCGGCGCTTAACTTCTTCCTGCTTACCAGCGTTAAACGGACGTGCATCCGGGCTACCTAAATATCCGCACACGCGGCGAGTTACCGACACACGGGAGGCGTCATGGTTACCACATTTCGGGCAAGTGAAGCCTTTGCTGGTGCACTCGAACTCACCGGTAAAGCCACACTCGTAACACTCATCAATCGGTGTATTGGTGCCGTAATACGGTACATGCTGATAGCTGTAATCCCAGACATCTTCCAGCGCTTTCAGGTTGTGCTGAATGTTTGGATACTCGCCGTAGCAAATGAAACCACCGTTCGCCAGCGGCGGGTAAGGCGCTTCAAAGTCGATCTTGTCGTACGGGTTCACCTTCTTCTCCACATCGAGGTGGAAACTGTTGGTGTAGTAACCTTTATCGGTCACGCCCGGCACCACGCCAAACTCAGCAGTATCGAGACGGCAGAAGCGGTCGCACAGGTTTTCACTCGGCGTGCTGTAGAGACTGAAACCATAACCCGTTTCTTCTTTCCACTGATCCACTGCCTGGCGCAGACGTTCAACAATGGCGATACCTTTCGCGCGAAGCTGCTCGTTGTCGTAAACATGCTCGCCGCCGAACAGCGCGTTAATGGTTTCGTGGATGCCGATGTAACCCAGCGAAATAGACGCACGACCGTTTTTGAAGATTTCAGAAACATCATCGTCAGCATTCAGACGTACGCCACAAGCACCTTCCATATAGAGGATCGGGGCGACGCGCGCTTTCACGCCTTCGAGACGAGCGATACGGGTCATCAGTGCCTTACGTGCCAGCACCAGACGTTCATCCAGCAGCTTCCAGAAGGTGGCTTCATCGCCTTTTGCTTCCAGAGCAATACGCGGCAGGTTCAGGCTGATCACGCCGAGGTTGTTACGACCATCGTGGATCTGCTCGCCGTTTTCATTTTCCCACACGCCGAGGAAGCTGCGGCAGCCCATCGGGGTTTTAAACGAACCGGTGACTTTCACTACCTGATCGTAGTTCAGGATATCCGGATACATGCGCTTGCTTGCGCACTCCAGCGCCAGCTGTTTGATGTCGTAGTTCGGATCGCCTTTTTTATGGTTCAGGCCATCGCGAATCGCAAACACCAGTTTCGGGAACACCGCAGTTTTACGGTTTTTACCAAGGCCTGCGATACGGTTACGCAGGATAGATTCCTGAATCAGGCGCGACTCCCAGCTGGTGCCCAGACCAAAACCAAAGGTTACAAACGGCGTCTGACCGTTGGCGGTGTGCAGGGTGTTTACTTCGTACTCCAGCGACTGGAAGGCATCGTAGCACTCTTTAATGGTACGAGAGTTAGCGTAGCCTTCGGCGTCCGGGATGCTCTTGCTTCTGGCGGTGACAAACGGCGCCAGCACTTCATCGATACGGTTAATGGTGGTGCCGCCATAAATATGGCTGGCGACCTGAGCAATAATCTGCGCAGTTACCGCGGTTGCCGTAGAGATCGACTTCGGCGGTTCAATCTCGGCGTTCCCCATCTTAAAGCCCTGGGTCAGCATGCCTTTCAGGTCGATCAACATGCAGTTGAACATCGGGAAAAACGGCGAGTAATCGAGATCGTGATAGTGAATATCGCCACGCTCATGTGCCTTCACCACGTCACGCGGCAGCAGGTGCTGGCGTGCATAGTGTTTAGCCACGATCCCGGCCAGCAGGTCGCGCTGGGTTGGAATCACCTTGCTGTCTTTGTTGGCGTTTTCGTTGAGTAACGAGGAGTTGGTCTGCTCGACCAGACCACGGATCTCCTGGTTCAGGCGACCGCGTTTTTCACGTTCAATGTCGCGATCGTGACGGTACTCGATGTAAGCACGAGCCAGTTGTTTGTATGGACCTGACATCAGCTGATTTTCAACTGCGGTCTGGATCTCATTGATATCCACCTGGTTGCGGCCCTGCATCTGCTCGCTGACAACCGCGGCAACAGTGGCGCAATAATCGGCATCATCGACTTCCGCTGCTTTAGCTGCACGCAGAATCGCTTCTTTGATGCGCTCTGATTTAAACGGCACTTTGCAGCCGTCTCGTTTCATCACATGCGGTGTCATGATCGCTCCATATTTTTAAGAACAGGTTATCCACAGAAATTGGGAAAGGCGTTTTCCGGTTTTTTCGTTTCGTTTTCCGGTGCTTTCCGCAATCGCCATCCGCTTATCCACAACGCCGCACCTTTTTCGTGGGGAGCTGTAGTAGCAATTATAGTCGATTAATACAACATATTGGGTTTGGACGCATTTTAAAGTCTATATATAGTGCTTTGCATCAAGGATGTTTTAACTTTTTTTGATGTAGCTCAAAGTAAAAAGCAGAGCGTACGGATGACGGGCGCTACAGCGTTATGTAAATTTTTTAATGAATTTGCTGGTTGAAAAATCAACAAAAACAACATGCTGACAGACAAAACCCCGGAATGACCGGCATTACCGGGGCTTAGGGAAGATTTACTTCTGTAACCACCAGACAGCCTCAAAAGGCCGTAAATTCATGGCACAGGGTTGTGGTGAGGCTTCTTCGTAGTTATGCATCACAAGCTGCCAGTTGCCGCGCATTTGCCCTGGCTGCCAGGGTTGGATCCCACGGCTAAGGTTGGCAATGACCAGCAAGGTTTGCCCCTTCCATTCACGGCGATAGCACCACAATACAGGGCTGTTTGGCAGCAGATCCTGGTAATTGCCCCATGTCAGAACGGCTTCTTGCTTACGCAGTGCGATTAACTTTTGGTAGGTGTAAAACACCGAGGACTCATCGGTCAGCGCGGCTTCTACGTTGATTTGTTGATAGTTATCGCCCAAGCCAATCCACGGTTCGCCAGCCGTAAACCCGGCATTATCGCCGTTGCTCCATTGCATGGGCGTGCGACTGTTGTCACGGGATTTACTGGCGAGGATTGCCAATAACTCGTCGGCATCACGCCCATTGTTGCGCAGCTCGGCAAACATATTGAGGCTCTCCACGTCGCGATAGTCAGTAATGCGCGTGAAATGCGGGTTGGTCATGCCAATCTCTTCGCCCTGGTAGATATACGGCGTTCCCTGCATGCCATGCGCACCATCGCCAGCATTTTGCCGCAGGCACGCGGTATTCACCTTCATCACAAAGCGAGAAACAATGCGCGGCTGATCGTGGTTACACCAGAACAAGGCATTCCATGCCACGTTGTGCATTCCTTGTTGCCAGTGGCGGAACAATGTTTTCAACGCCACAAAGTCAGGTTTAGCCAGCGTCCATTTTTCACCACCGGGATAATCGACCTTCAGGTGATGAAAATTAAAGGTCATCGACAATTCACTGCCTGTCAGTGCCGCGTATCGCTGGCAATGCTCAAGGCTGGTGGAGGACATTTCACCTACGGTCATTAACCCGCGTGGCGTAAACACATCGCGGTTCATCTCGTGCAAAAACTCGTGTGCTCGTGGCCCGTCGGTGTAGAAGCGACGCCCGTCGCCATCCAGGTCTTCAGGGAAACGCGGGTCTTTGGAGATCAGATTCACCACATCCAGGCGCAACCCGTCGACCCCACGATCGGCCCAGAATTCACAGACTTTTTTCAGCTCTGCGCGTACCGCTGGATTCTCCCAGTTGAGATCCGCCTGTTCTGGTGCAAAGAGATGCAAATAGTACTGTTCGCTTTCCGCATGCCAGCGCCACGCACTACCGCCAAATTTTGAACGCCAGTTGTTCGGTGGCGTTTCTGGTTCGCCATCGCGCCAGATATAAAACTGGCGGTAAGGGCTTTCTTTGTTCAGCGCCTCGCGAAACCAGGCATGTTGGGTAGAGGTATGGTTAAACACCATATCGAGAATGATACGAATCCCGCGCGATTTTGCCTGCGTCACCAGTTCGTCAAAATCGTCCAGCGTGCCGTAGGTGGGATCAATCGCCGTATAGTTCGCTACATCGTAACCGTTATCGACCCTGGGAGACATAAAGGGGTTAGCCAGATGGCATCAACGCCCAGTTTATGCAGATAGTCCAGAGCGTTGATAACGCCACGTAAATCGCCGGTGCCGCTACCCGTGGTGTCCTGAAAACTCTTTGATAAATCTGGTAGATAACGCCGTTTTGCCACCAGTGGGGAAGATTAGTCATTACGTTATTCCATAATGCGAGGGGGCGCAATTGCGCCCCGGAAGAAAATTAAACAATGTCCAGCGTGCCCAGGCGGTATTTCCGCTGATAGATAAACGAGGTGAGTACAATCGGGATGATGATGATGGCGATAGCCATTGCCAGCGCAAATACCTGCCAGTAGCTCGGTTGAATCGAGAGAATTCCCGGCAGGCCCCCTACGCCGATACCATTCGCCATAACGCCGTTCAGGCCGCATAGTAATCCTGCCAGACCAGAACCAATCATCGCGCACAGCATCGGGAAGCGATATTTCAGGTTGATGCCGTACATTGCAGGCTCAGTGACCCCAAGCCAGGCGGAGATAGCGGCAGGCACGGAGATCTCGCGTTCATTGTGCTTGCGGCTGGAAATGATAATGCCTATCACGGCGGAGCCCTGAGCGATATTCGACAGCGCAATCAGCGGCCACACTGGCGTGCCACCCATGCTTTGAATCATCTGCAAATCAATAGCAAGCGTGGTCTGGTGTACACCGGTGATCACCAGCGGGGCGTACAGGAAGCCAAACAATGCTGCGCCAATCGGAGCAAAGCTGCCGGTCATCAGGTGACGTACCGCAAAGGCAACGCCATCGCCAATCATGCGACCAAACGGACCAATCAGCGCATGGGCGAGGAACACCGCGAGGATCAGCGAACAGACGGGCACCACCACCAGATAGAGGTAATCCGGCACGATGCGTTTAAGGCGAGTTTCAATAACGCCCAGCGCCAGCCCGGCTAACAGTGCCGGGATCACCTGCGCCTGATAGCCCACTTTGGCGATGCTGAACATGCCAAAGTCCCACACTTCCGGCAGCTGCTGCCCGAGCAGATAAGCGTTCATCAGCTGGGGGGAAACCAGTGTCACGCCAAGCACGATACCAAGGATCGGCGTGCCGCCCATTTTTTTCACCGCTGACCAGCAAATCCCGACCGGCAGGTAGAAGAAGATCGCTTCACCGATCAACCACAGAAAATCGTAGATCGTTTGCAGGGAAGGGTACATTTGCGCCAGCGTTTGACCGTTGCTCATGGGCAAATCGCCGATCACATTGCGAAAACCGAGGATCAAACCGCCGCTAATCAACGCGGGCAGCAACGGGAAGAAGATCTCCGCGAAATGAGAGATCAACTGCTCATGCCATTTCATATTCTGCCGGGCGGCTTTTTTTACCTGCTCTTTATCAACCTGCGCCTGTCCGGTTGACGCAATCAGTGCTTGATAGTAATCACCCACATTGGTGCCAATCACCACCTGAAATTGCCCGGCATTGGTGAAACAGCCTTTCACCATGGGGAGTTGCTCAATTTCTTTCGGTCTGGCATTGGCCGGTTGGTTGAGGACAAAGCGCAGGCGAGTAATACAGTGGCTCACTGTCGCAATATTGCCGCGCCCGCCGACCAGTTCAATCAACCGATCGATATCCGTTTGGTTTATTTTGCTCATCATAAAGCCCCATGGCAGATGACATTTTTGGTTGGCTGCAGAATATATTGCGCGGAAAAATTTAAAAACGGGAACGTTCCCGAAACGCAGCGAAGATCACAATTTATCGTTCAGGAAACGATCAGGACAGGGTGGCGGGGATGATGATTTGTTGCGGTTCGCTGCGCCCGGTTACCTGTGCGATCAATTGGCAGGCCGCCTGGCGTCCAGCTTCGGCGTAACCGGGATCTACGGTGACGATCTCCGGATGAAGGAATTTCATTAATGGCGTATTACCGACGCTCGCCAGTTGCAAGGTGTCGATGCGTTGCTCTTGCAGGTATTTACTTGCGCCAAGTGCCAGCGTGTCGGTTGCGCACAGTAAGGCGGTAGTTTCAGGCGTAATCACTTTTGCTACGTTCTCATAGCCTTGCTTCATAGCAAGGCCTGGCAGAGCGGCAACGGGATTCAGTTTATGCGCTTTGCAGAACGCCAGGTAGGCTTCGTGACGTCGCTTCCCGGTCGTCACGTCACTATGCGGCACGCCGAGATAACTGATATTACGATGCCCCTGGTCATACAGCCGTTGCATCAGGATCTTGATTGCCCCTTCGTCGTCATAACAGACCGAAGCAAAACCTTTTGCGTCACGCGCCAGCAGAACCAGCGATGACTGCCAGTGGGCTAACATTTCTTCTGTTATGCCAGTAAAACCGAACAGCACTACGCCGTCGATATTACGCCGTTTCAGCACCCCCAAATGTTCGGCAACTAATTGCGGGGAAAACTGACTTTCCATCATGATTGGGTCGTAACCTTGTTCATAGAACGCTGGCAGCATGGTTTGAACGGCGAGATTTTCTGACAACGAATCCAGGCGGGTAACAATGATGGCGACCACTTTATCGCTTTGCCCACGCATAGCGCGCGCAGAGCGGGAAGGGGAAAATCCATGCTGATTCATCACTGCTTCAACACGCTCGCGGGTGCGCTGGCTCACGCCGCTTCTGTTCAGCACCTGGAAACTGTAGATTTCCCCACGCCGCTTAAGCGTGCGATGTCTTTGATGGTCAGCCGATTTTGCATCCTGTTGTCCTGTAACGTGTTGTTTAATTATTTGAGCCTAACTTTACCCGTGCATTCAGCAATGGGTAAAGTCTGGTTTATCGTTGGTTTAGTTGCCAGCAGGTATTATATCGCCATAGATGCTACGAATATTATTGGATTTTCCTTATTATTTGCGGCGCTTTATTCACTTACCGGAGGTTATATGGAACCTGATCCCACGCCTCTCCCTCGACGGAGATTAAAACTTTTCCGGTAAGCCCGTCTTTTCACGGCGTTACCGGATGCGTAAGGCCGTGACGTTTTAACGTCCCTGCTCAGCTTTATTACCTTCAGGTAAGGCTTCGCCACGCCTGAAGACATTTCTGTACTGTTTCAGACAGTGCGGAGGGACTCCTTATGTTTAAAGAAATCTTTACCCGGCTCATTCGCCATTTACCTTCCCGTCTGGTTCATCGTGATCCATTGCCTGGCGCGCAGCAGACAGTGAATACGGTGGTCCCGCCGTCCTTAAGTGCGCATTGCCTGAAAATGGCGGTGATGCCCGAAGAAGAATTATGGAAAACGTTCGACACCCATCCGGAAGGGTTAAATCAGGCGGAAGTGGAATCTGCCCGCGAACAACATGGTGAAAATAAATTACCCGCACAACAACCGTCGCCGTGGTGGGTACATTTATGGGTCTGCTATCGCAACCCATTTAATATTTTACTCACCATTCTCGGCGCTATTTCTTACGCCACGGAAGATTTATTTGCCGCGGGCGTTATTGCGCTAATGGTCGCTATTTCAACGTTACTGAACTTTATTCAGGAAGCACGTTCCACTAAAGCGGCAGATGCCCTGAAAGCGATGGTCAGCAATACCGCGACGGTGCTGCGCGTAATTAACGACAAAGGCGAAAATGGCTGG
>SCPN01000067.1_pt1 | contig 59036 bp, 57 predicted proteins | sample 6106831 | NCBI WGS metagenome assembly SCPN01 (sample SAMN10720447, study PRJNA508395) | human gut metagenome | isolation source: Participant 1, 0 month | reverse complement strand
TAACATCTGGTTAATCATACCTGAACTGTTAACTGAAAGAATTAAACGGAAGATAGAAGCAACTACTACCCATGACATAAAGTGAGGTAAGTATACAATTGTCTGTACTGTCTTCTTAAATGCAAGGTTTGTAATTTCATTCAGTAATAATGAAATAATAACGGCTGCACCAGTGTTAAGAATTAACTTAACGATAGAAAGCAGTAATGTGTTACGGAATGCATCCCAGAAGAATACATCGTTTGTGAACATCGTATTGAAGTGAAGAAGACCTACATAATACGGTGAACGGATAATATATTTTGTAAAGGCATATCTACAACCTAACATTGGCCAGTAGTTAAACAGTAAAATCATGATTAATACCGGCAAAAACATTACATAGAACCATCTGTGGTAGTAGATCTTTGACCATACTTTCCTGTTGATTGAGTTTGTCATGTACTTAGAGTCAACGTTGATATCTTTCTTGAAGTACTTCATGATATCAATAAAGCATCCTGCAATACCAAGAATGAGACCAATGATAACTACATATACACCGCAACCTACTGAATATGAAGAACCTTCATATCCGTTTGATAATAAATCTGTCAATGAATGAAGATTATAGAGCTTTCTGCTCTCGTAACCTCTGAAGTTCATTCCTACGAATGAAACAATAAAAATTATACCTGAAATAGCTGTAGGTATAATTGAAAACATATCTTTCTTTACTGCTAAAAGTACCAGAGATACTACAATAGCCAGCATGTAAAGGTACCACATAGCTGGTACATCAATGTTCATAAAACTGTAGGCATCAGAAATCAACTCAACATCTGTATTCTGAACAAAAGGCAATAGCCCGCCTATTAACGCAATAACTAAACCGGCGACAGCAATTACTTTAAGGTTGTCTGACTTCTGCTTTCCAACGAGTTCTCCGCACTTCGGACAAACCTTTGCTTTTTTAGGTAATTCTGTTCCACAAGACTTACATTGCATCTTCATACCTTCTTTCCTAATATTTTTTGTAAAATTCCAAGCCTACTCTCGATATAAATAAGCTAAAAATTAGAATCCATTCCGGGTGGGTTCCCCCACCCGAAAGTGGATTCTTATAAAGTGGCTATACAGCCGTGTTTACATAATCAGTTACTGATTACTTGTTTAAAGACTTAAGTACTGTATCAGCTAATGAACCAACTGTTGTCTTGTAGTAGTTCATACCTTCATCAACTGTCATGTAACCTAAAGCTACCTGAGAGATAACGTAGTTTCTAGCTGTGTTGATATCAGTGATGTTCTCAGAAAGAGCAGTTGTCATTGGAAGTGGAACTGCTACAGTTGAGTTTTCAGCAGAAGAAATCACCGTTAGCCTTAGCTGCTGTGCATAGCACAGCACCTGGATCTTCCTTACCATCCTGGAACTTAGCAAGAGCAAGGATTGGATCGATGTGGTTCTTAGACATTAACTTATCCGGTGATTCCGGCTGTGGAAGGAAGTGGAACTGACCTTCTTCATAAGTCTTAGTCTTCTTGCCTTCGTCATCCTTAGCAAGTGTTACAGTTTCTGCCTTTGTATCCCAGTGGGTTCCCTTTGCGCCGTACTCCCAAAGTGTCTGAACGTCGCCGCCATCTAACATTGTATCGATGAAGTACTTAAAGATACCTTCCGGGTTCTTAGCTGCTGTAGTAATACACCAGCATGGTGCGATTCTTTCTACATATGTACCAAGTTCTTGGATTGGCTTAATAGCAATCAGTTCATTATCAAGACCCTTAGTAGCAAGCTGAGTCTTTAATGTATTAGCCCATGTACCAGCCCAGTATGTGAATACGCCTGATTCAGAGCCTGCATCTGTTGAATAGAACTTATCACGTGCATTAGATGTAGAGTTGTTTACAGATTCCTTATCAATAATACCATCATTAACAGCTGTCTGGATTCTCTGAAGAGCCTCTTTCATCTTGTCTTCTGAGAAACCATCAACGTACTGTCCTGATGAATTCTTGTAGAATGTGTAGTTAGCCTGCTGATAGAATTCTGGCAGGTAGTTTGTGTAAGGTGCTTCATTGCTGATGAAGCCCGGAGCAGAAATTACATAATGACCCTTATTAGCAGCCATCTGCTTTAAGTAGCCATAGTATGTGTTGAAATCAAGTGTCTTGCCTTCAACATCTGCTGTGCTGATACCAGCTGCATCTAACCAAGCCTTCTTGATATAAGTACAGCAGCCATTACCACGGTATGGAGAGAATCCATACATAGCCTTTGTTCCATCTTCACCATTAACCATAAGAGCTGAAAGAACGTTATCAGCTGTGCTGATTAATCTTCCTGATTTCTTTGTTTCTGATGAATTCCAAGCATCTGTCATATTCCAAAGGAAACCATTTGAAGCATATAATGCATAGTAGTCAGATGAAAGTAATATAACGTCTGGCATTGTATCATCTGAGTTAAATGCATTAGCAACTGCATCATAGTAACCGCTGTGGTCCGGACGAGTCCACTGGAAGTCAAGACCTGTTGCAGTCTTTAACTGTTCGTAGAATGCCGCAGCACCATTTGTTTCTGTAACTACCGTACTATCGCACATAATTGTGAACTTATCCGGTTTTGTTACTTCCTTGCTTGAGCTTGATCCGCCTGCTGCATTGCTGTCATTTGAGCTGCCGCAAGCTACGAGTCCCATTACTGAAGTAAGTGTTAAACCTACAGCAGTAAGCTTTTTGATTGTTTTCTTCATAAACCTATAAACCCTCCTTGTTTGGTTTCGCGGGGGAACCACCCCCAGCCAACATTCATTGACATAGGTATAATAGCATTTTTGTGTGATTTTAACAAGACTATTTTGAACAATTCTTGTACTTTTTTTGAATTTTTTGTGAAACCCCAGTATTTATGCGGCTTTCCAGTTTTATTTTTTTTTACATTTTTTTCAGTTTTCTTATATTTTTATTCTTATTAAATAAATTCTCTGCGCAAAATATACCATGCATTATGTAAATTATGCACTATCCGTACCATATTTTTTGTTTATTTTTACATCACATTTACAATACAAATTGAATTTTTCGGTTTTCAAAACTTCTTTTTGTGATATATTACTATCTTTTCCCATTATTTTGCTCAGGAAAGCAGAATCACCTCTCCGCTTTCACTTTTGCCAAATTTCTGTTGTTGAATTTTTACAACAGAAATTTTCCCTGAAAACGCATCGGTTATTTTCTGTACAAACTGTCCATAATTTTCTGCCTGTACAATCATTTCCATATAAACATTTTCAGTATATTCGGTTTTTAATATATCTATGTGCATTTCCAAACAAATATACTGGATTTTCCCAATGCTGTTATAATCCGCATCAATCTGTGCCAGAACCCCGTCCGATACCGAAAGCACGGTGCTGTGTTCCAGTCCTTCCTTGGAAGCTGCCTGATAAGCACGGATTAATCCGCCTGTTCCAAGCAGCGTACCACCGAAATATCTTGTCACAATAATCAGGCAATTATAGATGCCGCTTTTCATAATAATGTCAAGAATCGGTTTTCCTGCTGTCCCCTGCGGCTCTCCATCGTCACTAAACCGCTGAAAGCCCGCATCCTCTCCCAATACATAGGCATAACAATTATGCCTTGCATCCCAGTATTTCTTTTTTACTTCATTAATATATGATACTGCCTGTTCTTCCGATTGTACCGGATATACGTGTGCAATAAAACGGGATTTTTTTTCTTCAATCTCCCCTTCGCCTTCCTTATATATAATCTTCATATTTTCTCCATTCTGTATGCCTTACATTTTTAATGACCGCCGGAAGTATAATTTCCCCTATGGATTGTTCCGCAGCAAACATTTATTATATAGTACGAATTTCATTTCAATTTGTCAAAGTATTTTCGTTATGATATAATAGTAAGAACTTATCAAGGAGGACAATCTATGAATTATGGCAGACAAGGCATAAAACAAAAGAAAAAACTGCTAAATTCCGCCGCTACAAGACTTCGAACAAAACTTGGCGTTTTCGCCATCAAATTTATACTGATATTAGCAATTGCCGTTGTGGTTTCAGGCTCATGTCTGGTACTGGGTTCTGTACAGGGTATTATTTCGAGCGCCCCTGACGTTTCGACAATTGACGTATCACCTGACGGATTTGCCACAAAAATCTACGATAACGAAAGCAATGAAATTCAGACGCTCTCTACCACCGGCTCCAACCGTATTTCCGTGGAGCTGGACGTTGTGCCTCTTGAATTGCAGCATGCTTTTGTTGCAATTGAAGATGAACGTTTTTACGAACATAACGGCATTGACATCCGTGGCATTATCCGTGCCGGTTATAACACTATTACCGGTGGTGGTCTTTCACAGGGTGCAAGTACCCTGACACAGCAGCTTTTAAAAAACAATGTCTTTAATGCATATAACGAAACAGACATTGAAAAGATTAAGCGTAAGGTGCAGGAACAGTATCTCGCAATTAAGCTTGAAACGTATATGAGCAAGGACGATATCCTTGAAAATTACTTAAATACAATTAACCTTGGAAACGGCTATTATGGTGTACAGGCAGCTGCCAACGGTTATTTCGGAAAAGACGTTTCCGAACTGACTTTAAGCGAATGTGCCGTGATTGCTTCCATTACACAGAATCCGACCAAGTTAAACCCGTTAAAGTATCCGGAAGACAATCAGGAACGACAGCAGAAGGTTTTGCGCAATATGCTCAAGCACGGTTACATTACACAGGAAGAGTATGATGAAGCCCTTGCAGATGATGTATATGCGCGTGTAGAGGGTCTTGACATTGCAACTGGCTCCTCTTCCACATATTCTTATTTCGTTGATACACTCATTGAACAGCTGATTGACGACTTGATGACACAGAAGGGTTATACGGAAGCACAGGCAACCAACCTCATTTACAAAGGCGGTCTGCAGGTTTATTCCACACAGGATACTTCCATGCAGGAAATTGCCGATGAAGCGATTAACAACCCTTCATTTTATCCGAGTTCAACAGAATTTTCGATTAACTATGCATTAAGTGTAAAAAACGCTGACGGAAAAATTATCAATTACTCCCATTCGACCATGCAGACATGGTATCAGAATGTACAGGGCAATTATAATTTCAGTCTGACACAGACTAACGAAGATACCGCACAGCAGTATGTGGATACCTACCGCGAAGCCATGACGGCAAATGGTGAAACGGTTGTTGCAGAATCGCTGCATTATGTAATCCAGCCGCAGCTTTCATTTTCTTTAATGGATCAGCATACCGGCTATGTAAAGGTACTTGTCGGCGGACGCGGAGAAAAATCAGGCAACCGTACTTTAAACCGTGCAACTGATTCGCCACGCCAGCCGGGTTCTTCCATTAAACCACTGGCAGCTTACGGTCCGGCGCTTGATACCGGTGCGATTACACTTGCCAGTGCTATTGATGACTCTCCGTACTATTATTCAAGCGGACAGCTTGTTAAAAACTTTACTGCCGGAGAATACCGCGGACTGATGACCGTGCGTGAAGCGATTTACCGCTCGCAGAATGTACCTGCTGTCAAGGTGCTGACGTTAATCACACCGCAGGTCGGCTTTAATTATCTGGAAAAATTCGGTATCAGCACACTGGTATCTCCACAAAAGGCAATTAACGGCAGCCACGATATTGTTCAGCCGCTCGCCCTCGGTGGTATGACACTGGGTGTTACCAATATTGATATGACCGCAGCTTACGCTGCCATTGCAAATCACGGTACGTACACCAAACCGGTATATTATACCGCTGTATACGACTACAAGGGGAATCTGCTGCTTGACAATTCCTCCAGTGAAACACATACCGTATTAAAGGAACAGACGGCATGGCTGCTGACCAGTGCACTGGAATCCGTTATCACACAGGGTACCGGTACATCTGCAGCTCTTTCCAACCAGCCGGTTGCCGGTAAAACAGGTACGACCAATAATGAAACCGATAAATGGTTCTGTGGTTTTACACCGTATTATACGGCTTCTATCTGGCTGGGCTATGATGATAACTCTAAAGTTTTGTCCAAGTCTATCAGCCATACAAAGATTTGGCAGACGATTATGTCACAGATTCACGAGGGACTTTCTACCGGTGAATTTACACAGCCGTCCGGCATTGTGACTGCCCAGGTATGCTCACAGTCCGGTAAACTCGCTGTTGCAGGATTATGTGATGAAGACCCGCGCGGCAGCCAGGTTATTACAGAATATTTTTCGGCGGATAATGTGCCGACAGAAGAATGTGACACCCATGTGAAAGTTACAATCTGTAATGATTCGGGCGATGTCGCTTCCGCAGGATGTACAAACACCTCTACACGTGTTTATATTAAAAAATCATCCTCCGGTACTGCTTCTGATGAAGAATCTTCTTATAGTGCATATGATTCTTCTTACGCAATTACAGATGAGAAGCTTTCCAGACTTTGCAGCCTGCACAACGGCTCCAATGCTTCCGCTGTAAAACCGGGAAGCCAGACAACCGAAGCTTCACAGGCGGCAACCACTCCGTCTAACACGGCAGGAACAACCGCCGCAAATAACAACGGAACAAACGGAAATACTTCCAACACAGCCGGCACAAGCGCCGCACACAACAACAACCAAAGCAGCTCCGCTGCCCAGAATCCAACCACTGCCAGCCAGAATTGGAACACCGCGGAATAACAAATTAAAATAATGCAGGATATCTGCAAACTAAAGAAAAAGACTTCTGATAAACACCGTTTAACCCGGTACTGTCAGAAGCCTTTTTCTTTTTATTTCATGTGAATTAAGCGCCAGCGTTGAGCCGCAATCATACGTTCATATCTCCGTAACTTTCCGTCCACCATCACTCTAAGCATGAAATATGATTGCAGCGAAGTTAAGTGATAACGTTGAGTCGCAATCATATTTCATGCGTCACTTCTTCTTCATCTTCGGTTCAAACAGCACGGATGCCAGATATCCGAAGATGAGCGCGGCGGATACGCCGACGGCACAGGCTTTAAAACCGCCCTGGAACAACCCTAAAAAACCATTGGCATCGACTGCTTCTCTGACACCTTTCCACAATACATTTCCAAAACCTAACAGCGGCACAGTCGCACCTGCTCCTGCAAATTCCGCAAACGGCTCATATAAACCGACTGCCCCCAGAAACGTTCCCAGCGTTACAAGCAGTACCATAATCCGTCCGGGCATCAGCTTGGTTTTTTCCATTAATATCTGTGTCAATGCACAGATGATTCCACCGATTACAAATGCTTTTATAAATACCATCATTCTCTGTTCCCCTTTCTTTCCAGAATTACCGCATGCGCAATACCGGGAACACTTTTTCCTTCATTGTAGCTGACGGTGGATAAAAGCGCCCCCGTCGGTACAAACAGCACCCTGTTCCAGCTGTGATTTTTCATTTTTTTCATAATATATGAACACATTGTAACTGCAGAACAGCCGCAGCCGCTTCCACCCGCTTTCGTATCCTGGCTTTCCGCATCAAAGATTTCCAGTCCGCAATCAGTATATCTGCCCGTCAGGTCATATCCCTTTTCCTTTAGCAAATCCATAAGAATGGTTTTACCGACTGCCCCCAGATCTCCCGTAATAATGCAGTCATAATACGTAACATCCTTTTGCATGTCTTCTAAATTGGCTGCAATGACATCTGCTGCTGCAGGCGCCATACACGCACCCATATTCATTGAATCTTTTACACCAAAATCAATCACTTTTCCGGTCGTAATGCCGCGGATACAGACCTCGCCTTTTTCCGTACCGATAACGGCTGCCCCGCAGCCTGTAACTGTCCATGTCGAAGCCGGTGGCCGCTGGTTGCCGTATTCCAGCGGATAACGGAACTGTTTTTCGGCACTTGCAAAATGACTGGAAGCCAGTGCAATGACATGACCGGCGTAACCTGCATGAACCGTCATTGCCGCAAGTGACAGCGCTTCACCAAAAGTAGAACAGGCACCGTATAATCCGAACATCGGAATTTCATACTGCATCAGCCCGAATGATGTGGCTATCAACTGCCCCAGCAGATCTCCTGCAAAAATATAACGCAAATCTTCTTTTTTGCCATCCCATTTTTCAAGCAGTTTATCCACAGCCAGCTGCTGTAAGGTACTTTCTGCTTCTTCCCAGTTTTCCATGCCTGCCATCGCATCTTCCACAACCACATCAAAAAGTTTTCCAAGCGGTCCTTCCGATTCCTTCTGTCCTGCAACGCATGCCGTTTCTTCTATATATACATTTTCTTCAAATAAAATACTTTGTTTTCCCACAATCATTGCATCAACTTCTCCCTTCATTTTTACACGGTTACACAGCACGCAGGCTGACAACAATCAGGTAAATCACGCCCAGTATCCAAGAACTTAAAATGCCGTACAAAATCACAGGACCACTGATAGTAAAAATTTTGCAGCCGATACCGAATACCTGTCCTTCTTTTTTATATTCAATCGCAGGCGCTACCACGCTGTTTGCAAAGCCGGTAATCGGCACTAAGCTTCCCGCACCGCCCCATGTCGTAATCAGCGGATATATATTTAATCCCGTCAGCACAACGCTGGCAAAAACAAGACTGATTGTCGTATACGCAGCAGCTTCGTCCTTTCCCATGCCGCTGTTTAAAAACAGCACCGTCAGAATCTGTCCAACTGTACAGATACAACCGCCTGTGATAAATGCTTTGACACAGTTTAACAGGCAGTTTGCCTTTGGCGTCACCTGCTCTACATACTGGTTATACTGCTCATTTCGCTGTTGTTCCCTGCTTTCTTCTCTTTTAACCGGACCGCCGCCCGTTCCCGGCTCTGCACCCGCACTTACAATCTCAATTTTATTTTTATCGCCTTTTTCTTTTCCCATTACACTGCCTCCTTATACATCTGCGCTGCATGCCCTGATATACTTATGATGCCCGCTGCATTTTCTTTCATTTTGTATTCTGTATACTGTATTATGGATATAATTTCAGATAATACAATAGATGTCCTGCTGCTTTTCCCAGACCGATTGCAAGCACGACAAAGCCAAGTCCTGCACCAATCCGCACACGCCTTACAAAGATTGGCAGTGCCTTAATATTTTCTGCCAGACTGACGGCAAACAATCCGATAAACATCCCGGAAAGCAGACCGTATAAAACAGCACCCGGCATACCGGCCGGCAGCGGCAGGTCAAAGATGAACCATACATTTCCAAGGGATGCGCCCCAGATGATGACTTCTTCAAAATACGGAATGTACGCTTTGGTATTGGTGACATCGACAATGCGGTTTATCATGCCGACACTGGTAATTACCGCAAAATATCCCGCCGCCGTAAAACCGCCTGCTGCCAGTCCGATGGCAATCTGTACTGCCAGCTTTAAAAGTTCCATCCCATCCATTATTTTTCCTTTCCTTCCGTGCTGCTGCGGTCAATCATACAGTTGTCAATATCCGTTTCATATTTGTCCATTTCCACCTGAATCGGTGTCGGATCGCCCGTAAAATGTTTTCCCGCAAAATGATTGTAGAAAACGACAATGCCCAGCAGCAGACCCACCGCGTAAGCAATTTCGATGACCTTATATTCCTGAAAATTACCCGTTCCCATCATCTCGTATACCTTTTCAAAGATTTCATTGGTACTGACATCATTGTTGTATGCCATGATGGCATAGGCACTTCCGACAAACGTAAAAACGGAAACAAATGCTACCATCAGCCCCTGCCATACCCGGCTCTTCTTTTTCTGACGGATATAATCCACAATAAAGTCGCTTTCCCCAATGCTTACAAGCTGTAAATCCGGGTAAATCTTTTCGATTTTTTCCATTACGGTCATTACAGAAAAAGAAACTCTCCTTTTCGGAACATCCGGCAGCGTAATCAGCTTTATCGTTTTTACACGTGCTGTTATGCCGGCGTTCTTACAAAGGAGAGCTGCCACATCGCCGATAGTGATTTCCCGTTTATCGACCTGAATATTTCTGTTAATCTGGATATATAATGTTTCACTCATCGCTTTCCTGTCCCTTTCTGCTGTTTACAAGGGAAGTATCTGCAATGACCTCTGTTTTTATACGCTTTTACGCAAGTTTTTTCTTCATGGATGCTAAAATTTTCTTTTCCATTCTGGAAACCTGTACCTGTGAGATTCCAAGCTTTGCCGCTATATCGGTCTGCGTGCGTTCTTCAAAATAGCGCATCCGGATCAGTGTACGCTCTTTTTCAGGCAGTTCTTCCATAATCTGTGCAATCACCATGCGGTTGACACTTTCTTCATTATAATTGCGTTTTTCTTCGATTTTATCAATCAGGCAGACTTCGCTTCCATCCCCCTGATAGACTGTCCTGTAAATGGATTCCACATCTGCCGCCGCTTCAAAAGACATGACAACTTCTTCCGGGGGAATTCCCGTCTGCTGTGCAATCTGTTCCACGGTTGGCTCGCACAGGTGTTCTTTTCTGTATTCCTCAATCATTCTCGCCATTTTCACTGAATTTTCCTTCAGTGTCCGGCTGACCTTTATCATGCCGTCGTCCCGCAGAAACCGTTTAATTTCCCCGGTAATCATCGGTACGGCGTAGGTTGAAAATTTAACGTCAAATGCTGTATCAAACTTATCCACAGCTTTAATCAGCCCGATACTCCCAATCTGGAACAAATCTTCCTGCTCATACCCCCTTCCGGCAAAACGCCGCACGATGCTTCCAATCAGTCCCATATTTTCCAATACGAGTGTTTCCCTTGCTTTCTCATCTCCTCTGTGCGCTCTTTCAATCAGTTCCTTAGTATGATTCATATAATCACACCCTATCTGCTAATTTTCTACACCTATTCTTTTTTTCATAATCACCGTTGTTCCGCTGTTTTTACCGGAATACACTTTTAACTCATCCATAAAAGCTTCCATAAAGGAAAATCCCATGCCGGAACGTTCCTGCTCCGGTTTGGTTGTATAAAGCGGCTCCATTGCCTGCTCTACATTTTCAATGCCGATTCCGTCGTCGTGGACTTCAATCCGTACTTCCTGTCCTACTAGGCTTACCTTTAACGTGATTTTTCCTTCTATACCCTCATATCCGTGTACGATACTGTTTGTAACAGCCTCTGAAACCGCTGTTTTAATATCCGCAATTTCCTCCACCGTCGGGTCTAGGCGTGTGCAAAATGCCGCTGCTGTTACTCTTGCAAAACTCTCATTTTCAGATTTTGCATCAAATATCACTTCCATCGCATTATCTGCTTTCATTTCCATGTCCTCTCCTATTTTTCTATATTTTTTGCCGCCTGCGAAACGTCCTTACAGGTATGTACCAGCTTATGCAGTCCGGATATTAAAATAATCCGCTGGATACTGTCATTTGCCCCCGCAATGCTGATACTGCCGTTTTCCTGCAGTTTCTTATACCGCCCCATAATCAGCCCGATTCCTGAACTGTCCATAAACTGATTTTTAAAATCAAAATGAGATGGCGCACCCCACGTTCCTCAATAATCGTATCTATCACATCCCGCATTTCATCTGCCAGATGATGGTCAAGTTCCGCATTCATACTGATTACCAGCCTGTCCCCTGTAACCATATAAATGTAATCCGTATGCTTATTTTCCTGCATTTCTTCATTTGCCGCACTTTTTGCTGCTTCCATGCCAATCCTCCCTTTCTTTTTGCAACACTTTCCGCTTTTTGTGCCTGTCCGGCTGTTCCTGCCTGAAATGTCGTCTGCCGTCACATTTTTTCCTACTGTGGCTTTTCATTTTAGACAGCTTTCATTTCAGACAGCAAAAAACCTGCCAGCGGTTTTTACCGTCTGACAGGTTTATCTTTTTTACGTATCTTTATGAATGCGATGTTACATATGCATTGGCTTCTGAGTAGTACGAGCTTGAGCGGAATCCATCCACAATGTACTGATAGTACTTCTTGGCATCTTCCGTCTGGTTTAATGCCACATAACTCTTTGCCGCATAATAAGCTGCTTCTGCCTTCGTGCTGTCACACTTATACGCATTTACAAATGCAGTGGCGGCTGTTGTGTAATCCGCTTTATTGTAAGCTGTTGTACCCTGTGTATAAAATTCATTTGCCGCAGGCTTCATCGCCGCTTCTGCAATGGTATTATACAGTTTCTTGGCATCATCTGTCGGCAGTGAGCTGACATCAATATCCATGAGTTCCTTGGCTGCGGTTGCAGTATCATTTGCAATATATGAATTAGCTGCACTTATAACGGCAGTTAACAGCTTATTGCTTCCGCCTTCTCCGCTTAATCCCGAAAGCTGTTCTTCGAGTGCCTCTTTTTCCGACTTTATATCCTCTAACTGCTTCGTGAGGGAATTGATTTCCACATTGCCGGATGAGAGCTGTTCGCTGTAATCCTGAAGGCTCTTATTATAATCCTCCGTAATGCCCTTGTAACGGGACGGCATTACTAAAAACCAGATGAGTGCAGCACCGATTACAACACCGACAAGGATATTCACAATCGTAATAGCACCGTTGCCCGGCTCTTTATACGATGACCGCGGCAGAATCACATCATTTCCACTGAGCGGCTGGCTTTCTATCACCTTTGTTTCACGCTTTTCACGCTTCTGCGGTAAAAATTCATTGGAACGCGCACCCTGCTTTTTCTTTAACTGCTGTGCTTCTTCGATTTCCTTTAAATACAGCTGCGCAAGCGTGTTGTTGCGGTCAATTTTTAAAACAGACATCAGCAGCTTTCTGGCTCTTGCATATTCGCCGTCTTTGATATAAATCAGCGCTAAAAGCTGGTGTGCCTTTATCAGATGCGGATTCTGGCCAACAATTTTTTTAAGCTGTATGGTTGCCATGTCCAGATTGCCTTCTTTGGCATAGTTTAATGCCTGGTTATATTTCTTTATCGTTGTTGTTACCGCATCAAACCTGCCCTGATTCGACTGAATCTGTGCAATATAAGACCCTGCCGGATTGTTGTCCGGCTGTAAATTCTTACTGATAACCCACTGGCTGAGTGCCTCAACCACTTCACCCATTTCACAGTAAACAAGTCCTAACAGGTTCCTTGCCTCTATGTTGTTTTTGTGAATCATCACACTTGTTTTTAAGCTTTCTGCCGCACCTGTCAAATCCCTGACCTTTGCCTTTGCAAGACCAAGATTATAATAGGCGTTGGAAGCTTTTGCCGCTCTTTTATAGACTGAAACGTCCGCCTTGCACTGCGGACATCTGTCAGATGCCGTCAGTGTGGCACCGCATTTATAACATCTCATCTTTTCCTCCAAATCCAGTACGTCTTACTTTGAAATATCTTCCATAATCTTTGCAATCAGGTCTGTGATGTCCGGCACATCATTATTATAAATCGCTTCTTCCGCATCATCAACTTCCAGACTCGGCTGAAACTTCTTAATTTCTTCATCAAAATCTATCATAATCTTATACCAAACCTTTCCTTTTTCCTTATCTGCCATTTTGCAGCTTCTGTTTAATTTCACCTGCCAGATATAAAGACCCTGTACAAAATAATACGCTGTCAGGAATCTCCTCTTGCAGTTTCTTCCCATATAAATATCCGTCAAAGGATTCGTCAAACTCTGTCAGGGGGGCTGATGTATACTTTGCAAACAGTTCTTCGATACTCTCACCTGCAAGATGCCTTTTTGTCTGCATCTGTACAATAATATAATGGGTAAATACCCCGGATGCCGTAAGCATCCCAATCATCTGCTCAAAATTCTTATCTTTTACAACTGAAAATAAAAGAACTGCCGGTCTTTTCCCGCAAATAGAACGCGCCGACCGGATAAATGCTTCAATGCCTTCCGGATTGTGTGCACCGTCAATATAAATATCCGGCTCAATTTCTTCCATTCTGCCTTCCCAGCAGGTTTCAAAAACGGCCTGCCTTACTTTCCCCTCATCAAGCTGTAAAATGCCTGCCTTCTGCAAAAGTGCCGCACCGGTTAAAGCGAGGCTGCAATTTTCCGCCTGATAAACAGCTCCTGTTGCCAGAGAAAAACAATCATTCTTATAATAACCATTATGCAGTGAAAAATCAATACACTTTCCTGTGTTTTTCGTAATTTGATAGTCTGCCGGTGTTACACCTTCCAATACCGGAACACCTGCATTTTCTGCGGTCTGCTCCATCACGTGAATGACTTCCGGTTCTTTTGCCGAATAAACTGCAGAAACACCTTGCTTTAAAATGCCCGCCTTTTCTTTTGCTATCTGTGAAATGGTATCCCCAAGCACCGCAGTATGCTCTAAACTGATGGTTGTAATCACGGACAGCACCGGATTTTGTACTGCATTGGTGGCATCGAGCCGCCCGCCAAGTCCGGTTTCCAGAATGACAAAATCGGCCTGTTTCTGCACAAATAACAGCAGTGCCATGCCAAACAGCCAGTCAAAATATGCCAGCGTGATATTTTTCTTCTGCAGACGTTTTGCTGCACTGTGTACCCTGTCAAATGCCTGTACAAAATCACTTTTGGAAACCATTTCATTATCAATGCGGATACGCTCCCTGACATCAACTAAATGCGGGGATGTAAACAGTCCTGTCCTAAAGCCGTGCTGTATCAGAATCCTGTTTAAATAGGCACACACTGAACCTTTTCCGTTGCTGCCTGCAACATGAATGATTTTTAATGTTTTTTCCGGATGTCCCAATTCTTCAAGCAGTGCGCCTGCCCGCACAACACCGCTTTCTCCTGCATATTGTGGAATCGTATCCAGAAACGCTTCTATGTCACAATATCTGTTTTCCGCCATTTTTCACTGTCCTCTTTATCCTATCTGCATAATGTGTGTTTTCTCATAAACGATACGGATAACCTTTTCGCCCGGCGTCACCGTATAGGTCACGCTTTCCGTATGGTCTTCTTCCTGTTTTGTTTCATAGGCAAAACTTCCCGTATTTCGGCTTTCATGCAGTTCTTTTAACATTTCTTCTATAATTAAAACCTCATCCCTTGTGAAATGAATCACAACCGACTCAAACAAATCCTCCTCAAATGAAAACCGGAAGAAAAAAGCTTTCCATACTTTTTCGATTTCCCGCGCCCGTTCACGGACTTCTTCTTCCGTTTTGCGCTTTACCACTTCCAGGTTAAGCATCGCCGTATTCTTTTCGGATTCTGCCCTGCCGCGCTTTTCTTCCTCTTCGCGGTATTTTGCTCCGGCCTTTGACAGCTGTGCCTGTGCCCGGTCTAACCGGCGTTTCGTTTCATTGACTTCGCTGTAATAGTCTTTTGTTTCATTTTCCGGTCTTGTCCTGTTCATATATTCATCTTTACGGCTTTCAAGCCCCATAAATTTCATCTGTAATTCATCATAATCCCGCTGCATCAGTTCCAGCCGCTGTTTTGCATCGGCTGCTTTTTCTTCCTGTTTTGTGACTGCCTGTTCACACTTTGCATACTGCTGCTCCGATTCAATTCTTCCTGCCAGCGCCGCACGGAATTCCTGTTCCTGTATCATAAATTCCTGACGTCTGACCGGGTCCAGATATGCCGGAAGGACATTTTCTGCTATGGTAAATGTCAAATGACTTGTATTTTTTATTTTCCATATCATCTGTGCAAACAGTACACGTGAAATCCGTTTGAACGCCCGCATCGCCGAAAAGACGGCAGATACGTTGGATAATACCTCATCAAAACAGCCGTAGCCTAAAAATGTCACCGTATACGAAAGGTACTTTGTGGAACGTTCCAGTCTTAAAATACGTCCGATGCACCGTCCGCTGAATTCCTTTGGCATAAGCGCAGACTGCAGCTGGCGCTTGGTATCCAATGATACGGCATTCATGGCATCCTGAATTTTCTGGTCGGTATGAATTACTTCTTCTTTGCCCTGCTTTTGCAGTCTTGTATGTATCACGGACAGCAGTGCATTATTATAAGCTGTACTGACAGCTTCGATTTTACCCGACGGTGTCTTATATTTATGGATTCCGTAGACTTTCGCTGCTTCATTGATGATTAAAAAGGAGAGCCGTTCTTCATCCGGCTCTTCGGATTCTTCCGGCACCAGTTCCCTGCATTTTTCGGTCAGAATTTTTTTGAGTTCGTATTCTAACTGCACCCGGTCATTTGCCTTTAAACGGTCATATTCTTTTCGTACCATGTCACACACGCGCGTTACCTGAAAATCAAACGGCATTCTTTTGCTGAAGCTTTCCGCAAATGCGTTGGCAATGTCTGCCAGCCCGCCAAGCACCTTACCCGACGTTTCTTTCGCGGCATTCAGCAGGGTGACATTGCGAAACAGTGCGATCTGCATACGGATTTCGTCATCCGTCATCTTTCTGACACCTTCAAATAAGTTCATCATCTGCAACAGCCTCCTCTTCTTTTATTTTAGGTATTATACCACGGATTCATTACCCCTGCCATAGCCATAGCTCATGGAATTATAAAAAGACACATTCTTACAACCGCTATCATACCGAATCCGGAGTGTAAAAATGTGTCTTTTTTTGTCTGTGTGATGAAATTTATTTTAAATTAGCAAACACCCTGAGCGAGCATAGCGTTTACAACCTTTTCAAAACCTGCAATATTTGCACCGGCTACATAGTTGCCTTCCATGCCGTATCTCTTAGCAGCATCATCAATATTGTGATAGATATTAACCATGATGTTCTTGAGCTTAGCGTCAACTTCTTCAAATGTCCAGCTGAGTCTTTCGCTGTTCTGGCTCATTTCAAGAGCAGATGTTGCAACACCACCGGCATTAGAAGCCTTACCACAGATAAACCATACACCGTTGTTCTGGAAATACTGTGTAGCTTCAAGAGTTGTAGGCATGTTAGCACCTTCACAAACAGCCTTTACACCGTTTGCAACTAACTGCTTAGCGTCATCAAGGTCAAGTTCGTTCTGTGTAGCACATGGAAGTGCAACGTCACACTTCACTGACCATACGCCGTGTTCGCCGTTCTTCTTTTCATGGTATTCAGCAGACTTTCTTGCAGCTGCATACTCTGTTAATCTTGCTCTCTTAACTTCCTTAACTTCCTTGAGAAGTTCTACATCGATTCCTTCCGGATCATAAATCCAGCCTGTTGAATCTGAGCATGTAACAACCTTAGCACCGAGCTGCTGTGCTTTCTGGATTGCGTAGATTGCAACGTTACCGGCACCTGAAACAGCAACTGTCTTGCCTTCTAATGAATCGCCATGGCACTTCATTAATTCTTCTGTGATGTATAATAAACCATAACCTGTAGCTTCTGTTCTGGCAAGTGAACCGCCGTATGAAAGACCCTTACCTGTAAGAACGCCTTCGTACATACCTCTGATTCTCTTGTACTGACCGAACATGAAACCAATCTCTCTTGCACCTGTACCGATATCACCAGCAGGAACATCGACATCAGCACCGATGTACTTGCAAAGTTCTGTCATGAAGCTCTGGCAGAATGCCATAATTTCTCTGTCTGACTTACCCTTAGGATCGAAGTCAGAACCACCTTTACCACCACCAATAGGAAGGCTTGTAAGTGAGTTCTTAAATACCTGCTCAAAACCTAAGAACTTAATAATACCAAGGTTTACAGATGGGTGTAAACGTAAACCACCCTTGTAAGGTCCGATTGCATTGTTAAACTGTACACGGAAACCTCTGTTTACCTGTACCTGTCCGTTATCATCTACCCATGGTACACGGAACATTAACACTCTGTCTGGCTCTGTAATTCTCTCTAAGATTGCGTTCTTTCTGTAAAGGTCTTCATTTGCCTCTACTACCGGTCTTAAAGATTCCATAACTTCTGTTACTGCCTGTAAGAACTCAGGCTGATCTGCGTTTTTCTTAGAAACTAATTCTAAGACTTCATCAACATATCCCATAACCTTAAAAACTCCTTTTCTTTTACGCCTTTGGCGGAATCTATGCTTATTATATAAAAACAGTTTTCCCATTGCAAGTTTTTTAGCTATTTTTGCTAATAAAACAATGCTATTTTGAATAATGTAAATCCAGTTGTCCGCTCTGCTGCTTTAGCGTAGTAATAAAACTTAATTTTTTTAAGTGCTTTTGCATTAATTGTCTTTTAATTAACCATTTTCACACTTTTTCTGTTATTAAATAAGTTTCAATCCTGTTTTTATTAATTTAATAAATCGTTTTTTCATTTTTTCTTATGCTTTCTTTCATACTAAAGTAGCTCTTGTTATTTTCCCAGGAAATATGTATAATGAAGTTTATGTACTTTTTGTACATTGTATAAGGAAATCGTGCAAACAATAATGCCCGTGCAATTATTGTCCGCTCAGGAATGGAGATTATTGTGAAAAAATATGCTTGATAGCATATTTTTCACACAGCACTTTGTGCCGCAGGCGCCACAAAGTCGCTTTTTATCGCAGAGCCAAATAAGATTTTGCTCGCGATTCCTCCGGCATTAAATTGCCTGCGGAATGGAGATTATTATGTCAAATATTATTAAACGTACAAAGGGCGATTTGAAGTATCTTTTCAAAGACAGCGACAAGCTCTCGCCCAAAGCACTCAAGCGCAAACAGCGCGGCAAACGTGTTGCGGCAGGACTGGTTCTTGTACTGATCCAGCTGATTCTTACGATTCTTTTTTTATTCAGAATCATTACATTTTCAATCCTTCCGGTACAGTATCTGCTGATTGTCAATGCAATCCTGATTCTTTTGCTGCTGTATGATTTTTGCTCACAGTTTACGAAGGCACATATTCTCGGTAAAATTTTAGCCGTGATTATGTCGTGTGTCATGCTGTTTGGATTTATCTTTATGACACAGCTTGCACAGACCTTTAATCTGATGTCCGGTTCAACAAAGACCGACATTGTGGATATTATCGTACTGGCAGATGACAAGGCCAACTCCGTGCAGGATGCCCTGTCTTATTCTTTCGGATATAACAGCGGCATTAACAGTGAGGCTGCCACAAAAGCCATTTCAGAAATTGAATCTAAAAATAATACGACATTAAATACGAAAGATTACACCGACTGGTCAGAAATGGTCAATGCCTTATATGCCAATAAGAATATTCAGGCTGTTGTCATGAGTGATTCACTTCGTTCAACTTTAACGGAGGAATTTGAAACATTTGAAGATAAAACAAAGGTTATCGGAACGATTACGATTACTACCCAGGTCAAGCTTTCCGCTTCCGATAAAAAGGTCAATGAAGAACCGTTTGTCATTTATCTGTCCGGAAATGACGGATACGGTCCGGTTTCTTCCAACGGCCGCAGCGATGTCAATATTCTTGCCTGCATCAATCCTAAAACCCGTCAGGTACTGCTTGTTTCGACACCGCGTGATTACTATATCACAATTGAAAATGCTTCCGGAAAGTCTGGTCTTGATAAACTGACACACGCAGGAAATGCCGGTGTCGATTACTCTATTAAGGCATTGGAAAATCTCTACGGTGTTACCGTGGATTACTATGTAAAGATTAACTTTACCGGCTGTGTAAAAGTGGTTGATGCACTTGGCGGCATTACCATCAATTCAAGCGTGGACTTTACAAACGGTCAGGATGCAGCTCCTGAAAGCTATCATTTTACAGTCGGCGAAAACCAGTGTGACGGTGAAAAAACTCTTGCTTTCGTAAGAGAAAGACACGTTTTCGGCGATGGCGATTTCCAGCGTGGACGAAACCAGGCTGCTGCCATCACAGCAATTATCGACAAGGCGACTTCACCTTCGATTCTTGCCAATTACAGTGCAGTGTTAAGTTCTGTTTCTAATATGATTTTAACAAATATGCCGCCTGCAACGATGACGTCATTAATTAAAGGACAGATTGCCAACACAACTTCATGGAATGTCCAGTCTTACAGCGTAGAGGGAACGCCGGCATCCCGCGATTGTACCGTATATAACCTTTCAAAGAAGTCTGTTGACCTGCCGGATTACGATACCGTAAATACAGCAGTCGAACTGATTCAGAAAATCAACAACGGCGAAGTATTCGATGTTTCCGAATACGTTTCTTCTAATTAATCAGATCTCTGTAAAAAAACTGCCGGTGCAGGATATGTATATAAAATACATTGCCTGCCCGGCAGTTTTTTTGTCTGACCAGCTACCTCCGTGTGCTGTTCAGCCTTTCAGATCCATTGTCGGAAATACCATTGAAAAGTACGCTTCTCTTGCTTTGTTGTTGTAGCCGTTCATTCTGCCGTTTAACACGTCAGGATTCACATTGACAGGTCTCTCATCGGCGCGTCTTACGCGTGCTTTCTGTCTGCTCTGTTCTAATGCAAGTATCTGTTCAAAACTTTCGCTGCTGCTGTTTTTCTGTTCAGCGGCAACTCTGGCTGTATTTCCAACTTTTGAAACACTTTCGACTTTGTTAATGAGTTCCACCCTGTTTACGATAAATGTTTCTGCTGTAATCTCCTCCTTGAAATTATGCTGTACTTTCTTTTGTTTTATAGTTCTTTTATACTATATTGGCACATCTTGTGTCCTATTTATAGTATCGGCACATTTTCTAAAAATACTTAGCAATAATTTCGGCAACACCGTCTTCATCATTAGACGGTGCTATGATATCCGCTTTTTCTTTTACCGGCGGATACGCATTTTCCATGGCAGCGCCAAGACCGGCATATTCAATCATGGAAATGTCGTTCATGCCGTCACCGCAGGCAATCAGTTCTTCCCTTTGCAGTCCCAGCTTTTCAAGCAGCGCTGCAAGGGAACGGTCTTTTGCCACATTTTTCGGTACAATCTCTAAAAAATAATCGGCAGAACAGAATGCATCAATGACATCTCCGTGCCGCTTCTGCAGTTCCTGCTGAATCGGTATCAGCTTTTCATGCTCCCCTGCAATTAAAAATTTGGCAACCGGATAATTTACATACTGTTCCAGATTTTCCACACGGCGGACGGACGCATCATTACATTTTGCCTCCCGCAGCACATATTCATCTGTATCACTTTCCGAAATTACCTCATCCTTGTCATATGAAAGAGCATACACACCGTGTTCTTTTGCCAGTGTACAGACATCGTGTATACATTCCGGCGGAAAATTCCGGCTGTAAACGACTTCTTTGGTCTTACAGTTGATAATATTGCCGCCATTGTATGCCAGAATATAACCGCCGACACGGGAAAGTTCCAGCGCTTCTGCCACCGGCTCTATGCCAAACAGTGGTCTTCCAGATGCCAGAATAATATGCACGCCGCGCTCCGCCGCCTCCATAACCGCTTTTTTATTTTTGGTTGAAAGTTTTTTCTCACTATTAATTAATGTACCGTCCAAATCAAGGGCAAGTGCTTTATATTTCATTTTCTCTCCGTTCAATAAACTGCTTATTTCCTGCAGTTGCATTATCCTTTCTATATTTTTATTGCAATAATTCCAATTTTTAGTGTCACTATGCATTTATTTACTTTATCATTCCCTGCTTCTTTTTTCAATCGGAAGTTCGTGTTTTAACCGGTCCGCAGTTTATAAAATGCTTCAATGACATCCATTTTCCCATACCCGTAAATATTGTTCGGATACACCGTATTGTTTTCGCGCTTTGCCCCCCGGATTAACACCGATTTAACCTCGTTTGTTCCCATATAGGGCAGATTGCCGTCCGTAACACCCCATGTCAGAAGAAGGGCAGCAGCACCTGCCGCGTGGGCTGCTGCAACGCTTGTTCCTGTCCGTGTCGTATATCCCCCGCCTGCCCGGACACCATAGACGTCTACTCCAGGCGCGACAAAGTCCGGTTTTACCAGACCTGTCGCTGTATAACCGCGTCCGGATGCTGCATAAGATGCATCCGTAATATGATTATATGCCCCGACACTGATTACGCGCTCTGCCGCACCGGGTTCTGTAAGTGTTGTGGAAGGATTGGAATTCAAAAAATACGTATCCCCTGATAAAAACTGCTTTAATGGCAGCCATGCATTATACCGTCCCACAATATTAGTCAGGCTGTATACATGAATTTTCCAGATTCCCTGTGCCGGATTTATAAAACGCATAAAAATAACTTCATAACCTGATGCAGATTCCACTACTCTGTAATTCACTGCAACCTGTGAACGTTCCAGTAAAAAATTGTAGACCCCTCCTGTATCAATTCTTGCCGGGATCCGTGAAATCCGCTCTCCAGAAGGAGAGGTAATTGCCACCGATAAGATATCAAGACTTTCTGCCCATATTTCCATCACAAATCCGCGTTCATCTGCACCGACGGTAATTTCTATTTCGGAGGGTTCTGTATCTGATACCGCCAGACCGGATGTGTGTGTTCTGTTATTAGCTTCATTCCCTGTACAGGTTACAACTACTGTATTGACCTGCCTTGCCAATGTATTTAATAAATCTGCAAACGGCAGCGCACCGGTTCTTGAACCGGAAGCCGTTCCCAGTCCGACGCAGATAACCAGCGGCTTTTTTTCTCTGATGGCATACTGCTGTAAAAAGCGCACCCCCATCATCATATCCGTTTCCGAATAGGCTTCTACCCGCTCCGGCAGCAGATAAAAGTCCCGCAGATATTTTTTGGCAGGTTTTAGCTTTACCATCAGAATCTCCGCCTCCGGCGCTGCTCCTATGTAATCTGCGGTTTCCGATGCGGCTGCAACCCCTGCAAGAAATGTTCCATGTCCGTTTTCATCTCTTGACGGCACAATATCATAGGGATTTTGTCCTTCACGCTCTGCCGCGAGTGCCGCATTAATGTCCTCCCGTGTATACACCGTGCCGTACTGTACCATGCCTTGTACCTGTTCTCTGTCATACTGCTCTGTCCCTGCTGCTTCTCCTGTATCTTCTTCATAATTTACAGATTGTATCGTCTGGTCCCAGACTGCCGCAATCCTGGTTCTGCCGCCTGACGCTTTAAAATCTTCTCTTAAATAGTCGATTCCGGTATCTAAAAAGCCAATCAGCACACCCTGCCCACGCACATTTAACAGGGGCTGATTCAGTGTTGCCGTAATTCCCGATGCATCAAAGCTGGTCGTGTCCATCAGTCCGTACAGTTTCGGCACGCTATAATATCCCTGTTGTATATTAATATTCCGGCTGCCCGGATAATTTGTATACAAAATACACCACGTATCATTAATACAAGAAATACAGACACCGTCCTGTCTTTGGATTTGTTCAAAATAAAGGGAATTATATTCAATAATATAATCCCCCGTTTCTTCCGATACAATGAGCGAACTGCAATCCGGCACTTTTTTTGCTCCCGCTTTTTTGTATAGTATATTCAGTTGTGCCTTTACTTATGTATCCGTTTTATATCTGATTTATCCTATGGATTTACTTTATCAGCCTGCTTTATCCGTTCTGCTGTGTCAGTGCCGGTATTTCCATGCCGCGCATCTGAATTACCGGCGCACCCGTCTTTTTAATGTAATCGCCTGTGATAACGACTGTTCCGATATTGTTGTCCTTTGGAATTTCATACATAATATCCAGCATATAATCTTCCAGAATGGACCGCAATGCACGCGCTCCGGTCTTTTTCTCCATTGCTTTTTGGGCAATTGCTTCCAGTGCATCATCCGCAAATTCAAGCTTTACTTCATCAAGTTCCAGAAGCTTTTCATACTGCTTTAAAATCGCATTGCGTGGTTCTTTCATAATCTTAACCAGCATATCTTTTGTCAGGTTTTCCAGCGAAAAGATAATGGGCAGTCTGCCTAAAAATTCCGGTATCATGCCAAAATTGCGCAGGTCTTCTAAAGTTACCTGTTGCAGCAGGTTCGGGTCTTCGTCATATTTATCCTTTAAATCTGCTGCAAATCCGATAGACGACTGCTGGTTTAAACGCTCTTTGATAATCTCATCCAGCTCCGGAAACGCGCCGCCACAGATAAATAAAATATTTTTCGTACTGACTGTGACCTGCGGTACCATCGCATTTTTACTAGTTGCACCGACCGGCACCTCCACATCGCTTCCTTCTAACAGCTTTAACATGCCCTGCTGTACGGATTCTCCGCTGACATCACGGCTTCGAGTTTCCTTCTTTTTAGCAATCTTATCAATTTCATCAATAAAGATAATGCCGTGTTCTGCACGTTCTACATCATTATCCGCCGCCGCTAAAAGCTTGGATACCACACTTTCAATGTCATCACCGATATAGCCCGCTTCCGTAAGGGACGTTGCATCTGCAATTGCAAGCGGCACCTGCAGCAGGCGTGCCAGAGTCTTTACAAGATAGGTCTTTCCGCTTCCGGTCGGTCCGATCATTAACATATTGGACTTTTCAATCTCTACATCTGCCTGATCTCCTGCAGCTACCCTTTTATAGTGATTGTAAACAGCAACCGACATGACTTTCTTTGCATAGTCCTGTCCGACCACATATTCATCGAGCATATGCTTAATTTCGTGCGGCGCCGGAATGTTGCGTAAATCCAGTTTTTCTTCCGGTTTCTTTACCTTTTTCTTTTTCTTTATTTTCTGATTTTCCGGTATATCCATATCCTGATAGTTCATATTGCCAAACATTCCCATATTCGGCATCCCGCTCATTTTCATCATATCATCATAATTCATACCGCTGTTATTGATGGTATCAAATGTCTTTTGCAGGCAGTCCTGGCACACATAGACATTTCCCGGCATTGCAATCATTTTACCCGCCTTGCTTTCCGGTCTTCTGCATATATAACAAATCTTTTCGTATTCCTCTTCCTGATTGTTGATTGTATCGTTATTTTCACTCATTTTTTCACCATTCTGCCGCAAAATACGGCACCTTCTTTTACTGTAATTTTGTATACACGTTTAGTATACAGATTTGTCTTTGTTTTTACAATAAAATCTCTATAAAAAATACCCGGTATGATGCAGATGGACAACATCTGTCCCTGCATTTTACCGGATATTTTACAAATTTATGTTTGTGCTTTATGTGCTTTGCCGGTTCCTTTTAAAGCATTATGCCGGAATGCTTATCAGCTCTTTTTGCCGAGAGTTACTTCAACACTCTTTAATACATACTCACTGCCTTCCTGATGATAGTACTGAACCGTTACCTTTTCACCGGCTGCGTAGTATTCCATAATAGACTTGAGGCTGGACATAGAGTTTACGGACTGGTCGTCAAAGCTTACAATAATATCATAAGCGCCCAGACCTGCCTGTGCCGCAGCTGAATTATTTTCAACGCTTCTGATTAAAACCCCCTGCGGATAACCATATGAAGAAGACATTGCACTTGTAATATCCACACCACTGATTCCCAGGTAAGCGGTTTCTGAACTTGAAACCTTGCTTCTCGTTTCACGGCTCATCAGGCTGTCAATGATATCCATGACATTCGATACCGGAATAGAATATGCCATACCTTCTACACCATCACTGGAAGTCTTTGCAAAGTTAATTGCGATAACCTTACCTTCTGCATTGAGTAATGCACCACCGCTGTTACCGGAATTAATCGCTGCATTTGTCATTAAAAGGCCTGAAAATGTTACATTATTAACAGTAATAGAACGGTTTGTCGCGCTGATAATACCATTTGTCACAGACTGGCCTTCACCCAATGCATTACCGATAGCAACAACCTCCTGTCCGATGGCTACATCATCACTGTCTGCCAGTTCTGCGATTGCAATACTGTTGATGGTTGAATCCTTAATATCTGAAAGATTGATTGCCACTACCGCAATATCCTTATCAGACTTTGAACCCTTTACGGTTGCACTGACAGATTCACCGTCCACAAAGACACATTTTAAATCATTTACATCACTAACTACGTGTGCATTCGTTACAACAAGCAGTTCTTTATCATTCTTACCGACAATAATACCGGTTCCGCTTGTCTGTGCTTCATAGGACTGGCTGCCGAACAGTCCATAGAAAGATGAAGAACTTCCTGAAGACACGGTTGTCGTACCGTTTAATGCCACCATTGCCGGAAGGGCTGCATTTGCAACGGACTGTGCATCCATACCCGTTGAAGCTGATGAAGTACTCTGTGCCGTTGTTGCGGTTACATTGGAAGTCACGGTTGCAATGTTGTTATAGTCGCTTGATGATTTTACCGGAAGAAGAGTACTTCCCATGTAATATACGCCATACATTACTGCGCCGGCAATTACACCGAACACGGCTGCCGAACCTGCCAGTTTTGCAAGCCTTTCTCCAAAACCGTCTTTGTTTCTATCCTTCTTTTTCTTCTGCCTTCCATTCTGCTGATTCATACTGCCCTGCCCGGCGCCTGCCTGCTGATAGGTTGTATCCTGCTGGAATGTACTGCTCTGCTGATAATAGGAAGTGTTATTGTTTTCCTGTTCAAACGGAATATTTCCTGCGCTGTATCTGTATTCTGAACTTTCTGCCTGTGTTGTTTCCGTTGTATTTTCATCGTCGTAATGAATTCGTTCTCCTGTCTTTGGGTCAAATCTCGGTCTTGGGTTATACTGGTTATTTTCGTCGTTATACATATCGATTTCTCCTCTCTGTCGTGTCTTTTGTTCTTAGATAAAAAAGAACACATCTCGTCTATGCTTTGTAGTATAGTAACGAAATGTGTTCTAATTGTGTTTTCTCTGTTAAGAATTTCTGAACTCGCTCTGCGATAAAAAGATAATTGTGACGCCTGCAGCACAATTATCTATGTGAAGAATCTTAAATTTAAGGATTCTTCACATTACTACTGTCCCGCTACTTCCATAACAGCCTTTGTAAGTTCTTCAAGTTTTGCATCTGCATCCGCTAAGTTGCTGCCCTTAACGCCCATGTAGAACTTAATCTTTGGTTCTGTTCCGGACGGTCTTGCACAGCACCATGCATTGTCAGAAAGTGCATAATATAATACATTGGATGACGGAAGTCCGGTAGACTTCTTTTCGCCGGTCTTTAAATCAACACATTCATCCTTCTTGTAATCTCTTGCTTCGAGTACGTCCCATGAACCGAACTTCTTCGGTGTTTCGTTGCGGAGCTTATCCATCAGTTCTGCAATCTTTTCAGCCCCTTCTGCACCCTTCATGGTAATTGCCTTCTGACCTTCTTTGTAGTATCCGTATTTTTCAAAAATCTGAATCATCTGATCCCACAGAGTCATGTTCTTTGTCTTGTAGTATGCTGCTGCTTCACATAATGCCATAACGGCAACAACTGCATCCTTATCTCTTGCATGTGTACCGACAAGACAGCCATAGCTTTCTTCAAAACCAAATTCATATTCGTATGTACCCTGCTGTTCAAAGAACTTAATCTGCTCACCGATATACTTAAAGCCTGTTAATACCTCAATCAGCTTTACATTGTATTCTGCTGCAATGGCATCTGCCATATTGGTAGATACGATAGTCTTTACAAATGCGCCGTTATCGTGTAACAGATTCTTTTCCTTACGCTGTGAAAGCAGATATTCTGCAATCAGCATACCGGACATATTTCCTGTAAATGCCTTGTATTCGCCTGTCTTGGTGTCTTTTGAATATACACCGAGTCTGTCGGCATCCGGATCTGTTGCCAGAATGATATCTGCATCTTTTTCCTTTGCCAGCTTTAATGCCAGTGTGAATGCCTTTGGGTCTTCCGGGTTTGGATATTCAAGTGTTGTGAAATCCGGGTCCGGTTTTTCCTGTTCTTTTACAATATAAACATGCTTAAAGCCCAGTTCTTTTAAAATTCTTCTGACCGGAACGTTACCTGTTCCGTGGAACGGTGTGTATACAATCTTGATATCATCCGCTACCTGTCTGATAATATCACCGTTGATGCTCATTTTCTTTAAAGCCTTGATATAAGCTTCATCCATATCGTAGCCGATAACATTGTAAAGACCGCAGGCTTCTGCCTCGTCTTTTTCCATGGTCTTTACCGTATTGTAATCTGTAACAGCCTTTACTTCTGTAATAATCTGTGTATCCTTTGGTGCTGTAATCTGTGCGCCGTCTTCCCAATATACTTTGTAACCGTTGTATTCCGGTGGATTATGGCTGGCTGTAATGACAATACCTGCGATGCAGTGCAACTGTCTTACGGCAAATGATAATTCCGGTGTCGGTCTTAATGACGGGAAGATATATGCCTTGATTCCGTTCGCATTCAGGCATAATGCTGCCTCGTCTGCAAATTCAGGGGACATTCTTCTTGAATCATATGCAATCGCAACGCCTCTGTCTGCTGCATTTTCCTTCTTAATAAAGTTTGCAAGTCCCTGTGTTGCCTTTCTGACAGTATAAATATTCATGCGGTTTGTACCGTTGCCGATAACACCTCTTAAACCACCTGTACCAAACTCTAAATCTTTATAAAAGCGGTCTTCAATCTCTTTTCATTACCCTCAATTGATTTTAATTCAGCTCTTGTTGCCTCATCAAAATATTCATTGGCACACCACGCCTTGTAAGACTCCATGTAACCCATAACTTTAATCCTCCATATTTCTTCTTTTACTGATTGAATTTATAAAATTATAATACAATCCCTTTTTGAAATCAATCTTTTAATGATTCTTTAAATGCAGCAGCAACATTTTCTAACGCTTCCTGCTCATCCGGACCGTCTGCAATCAGCTCTATTTCATCACCGCATTTAATTCCTGCTGCTAAAATTGAAATGACACTCTTTGCATTGGCCGTCTTTCCTTCTCCATAAGCAAATGTAATATGGGAATCGTATTTGACAGCAGCATCGCACATTGCCCCCGCTGGTCTTAAATGTATTCCCAATGCACTTCCTACGACTATTTTTTCACTAACCATCTTTTCTCTCCCATCCGCTGTTTTCAGCTTTTTATTCTACCGGTTCTGGCCGGTTGTTTCAGAGGTACCGGCTGTTGTTGTTTCCTGTGTCTGCTGTGTTGTTGTTTCCGGCTGTGTCTGTGCTGTCTGCGCCTGTATCTTTACGGCTGCCTTATAGGTATCGTCCAGACTGCAGCCGCCCGGCAGCTGAAACTGTATCGATAATGTATATGTTCCTTCTTTTAAGCCTGTCAGATTCACCGTAGCTTTGATATCCGATGCCTGTGCTGCTGCCAGTGCTTCATCTGAACCTGTCAGTATTACATGAATGGTATCCTGATCGGTAATTGCCGCTTCCAGACCTGATGATAAACCGGAAAATGTAATATCAGATGTCTTCACCGTAAATTCCCTGCTGTGTACATCGGAAATCTTTACCGTAATGGAAACAACCGAATCCGATACCACACTCACATCAGACGGCACAAAATCTTCCATCCACAGACGAAATGTCTTATCACTGCTTAACCCTGTCACCTTTAACTGGTCGGAAGGTATCGTAATCTGTGTAATCTGGTCTAAAACCTTTGTCTCTCCCGAAATCGTAATCTGGTCTGCGGAACTTTGTACCTTATGAACGCTATAACCGTCCGCCGGTTCACCCGAAACAGAATATTTTAACGGTACGGTTTTAGACTTTTTGACACTTGCCGTATATTCCACTTCACTCTTTGACAGTTCAAGCTGCGGATCATCAATTACATTGCCGTCCGCATCGTATAAAACAATCGGTACAACACTCTGGATATTATCCTGTGCATTGCTGATGTCGCAGATGGCTTTAACCTGCGCAATCTTTGCAATGGTGGTTGATGAACCGGTAATCTTGATGGTCGATGGCGATACGGTCTGTTTCGTGACTACATAGCCTTCCGCTTCCGTACCGTTGACTTCCATGCCAACATCAAACTGCTGTGTTACCCTGTTTTCAATATCCAGCTTAACCGCTGTTGTCTTTGGCGTTACTTCGACATTGGTCAGCGTTTTGCCGTCTTTGACAACCTTTACATCAATATCGGCATAATCGGCAAATGCCGTAATCCTGCTTAAATCTGCCGTAGCTACAATATCTGCCGCTTTAATATCCGTGATAACACTTTTAGGTCCGCTTACATAAACCGAAATTTTACTGCCATCTGTAATCTCATACGTATAGCCCTTATCCGTAAGACTTTCTGTATTAATCAGCTGCACCGGAACGGTACTGATTGTCACCCCCATGGTCGGGTCGTAAATATTGACAATAATCGTCCACAATACAATTGCGCATAAAGCTGACAGGATTTTCAGGCTGAAATTTCTAAATATCTTTTCTTTCATTTTTCAACCTTCCTCTCCAAATCTTAAACGACTTGACATCTACTGTTTTCTTGCGCAGATACTCCAGCTTATTTCTTAAAGAATCCCTGTCAATGTCGCGGATAATTGAACCGCCCACCGCCACGGATACTGCACCGGTTTCTTCTGATACAATAATTGTAAAGCTGTCGGTGCCTTCACTGATGCCGACACCCGCACGGTGTCTGGTTCCCAGTTCCTTACTTAAGTTTGAATTATCTGACAGCGGAAGATAACACGTTGCCGCTACTACTCTGTTGCCCCGCACAATTACCGCGCCGTCATGCAACGGTGTATTATGTTCAAATATATTAATGAGCAGCTGGCTTGTTACAACACCGTCTACCTCGATACCGGTGCGGACATATTCCTCCAGAACCATATCCTGCTCGATAACGATTAATGCACCAGTCCGCACCGCTCCCATTTCATAAGCGGCACGGACAATCTCATCGGCTGTTTTGCTGCTGAAGCGTTCACCCTTTTCCCTGCCTTCACCAAAGTTAAACAGTCCGACAACCAGTTTTTTGCGCCCGAGCTGCTCTAACGCACGCCGAAGCTCCGGCTGGAAGATAATCACCAGCGCAATAATGCCAACACTGATGGTTTTTCCCGCAATCCAGAGAATTGTCTTTAAATTCAGTATATATGCAAACAGCGCAAATAATACTACAATGATAATTCCCTTGAGCAGCGCCCATGCTTTTGTATTTTTAATCCACACCAGAATGTTATACAGTACCACTGCAATAATGATAATCTCAATGACATCTGTCCACCCAATCCGTGGAATATATAATTTTGATAAATAATCGCTGAAAAAATTATTCCATGCTGTCACATACTCACCTCATTTCTGTTCCTTCCGGTCTTTACTCATTTTACCACTTATAGCTTTCTTAAATATTTTCGTCATCCTGTTCTGATGAAGTCATATCACTGATGTCATGCGCCTTTTTCGTCTTTCTCGCATTAATCTGCTTGACCTTGACTTCGGCATTGACAATATTAATTTTCGGAACAGCTTTTACGTAATAATAGTACTCATCATCTTCATACTGTACGTATTCCGTTCTGGAATAATCCACACTGAAAAACAAAATCTGGCACAGATACCCTACAACCCCGCCAAGCACGGTTCCCACAATCATCAGAATCAGATTGATTTTGGCACCTGTCACTAAAATTCCTGCAAGCAGTACGATAAACTGTACCACAATCCCTGCCGCAATGGCATAGGTCCACGCATTATCAATCTTTAGCCGTCTGACTGCATATACTGCCGTAATCGTAACAACCATTGCAATTACAAACAGAATCATTTCTTTATTATTAAACAGACTTTCTACAATATACGAAATCTGCTGCATACTGTCATTGACTGACTTTGTCGTCAGTGCCGTTTCATATTCACTGGCTGTCTTAATAATGTAAAAAATAATCACACCAAATGCCGCCGGAATCATGGCGAATGCGTTAAAGCACAGCCCCGCCGCAATTGGAAGCAGGTACGGCATTTTTATCCAGCAAAGCAGTACCGTAATCACTAAAAGATACCCCTGCTTCGGTGTAAAACGGTAATACAGCAGATACATTAAAAGCACGATTCCCAGTACAATCAATGCAAATTCCGCAGAAATCGCATATAAATGAACCAGCATAAATACCGATAAGAAAAATATCATAAATCCATTTGGAAGAAAGGCACACAATACTGCCATTGCCACGGCTATCAGCGGATTTTTCAGCTTTGACATATATCCGATGCTTGCATTGAGCATCAGAAAAGAAACCAATGCCATCACAAACCGTACTGCCGGAACCAGATACGTATCGTATTTATTATAGAATTTCTTAAATCCTTCCTTTAATTCCAGTAAAAAAACCATGTGAGTCCTCCAATACTATTTTTTCTTTCTCTGGCTGTCGTAAAAACGTTCCAGCTTGTTCAGTCTTGAAAAATACTTTTTCAGACCTTTCCGCGAATGATTATACTGATAGGCATAAACCATTGCCGCAATGATGGTATATACAATTAACATCAGGATATAATATATTCCCAGTCTTTTTCCCACTGCCGCATAATCGAGCGAATTAATGTCGGCAACCAGTTTTTCAAGGTTGCATAACACATACAGTATCACCATGATTATATATGCAAATGTTGTTGCAATTAATGTACGGAGTACGCCAAACGCTACATAATCCCCCTTAAAATAGCGGGAATTTTTAATCATCTGCCTGCCTTCGTTTTTTTCATAAATTGCCATTTTCGTCATCATTTTAATCTTATTTTCATTCAGCAATTAATTCACCTCACTGCAAGTCATATTAGTGTAAGCATATCATATTTTTGTCTAATTGTATATTACTATTTGCGAGTGACCGCCATTCGGGGCTACAACAATTCGTACCCGTCTGCCTTCTGCCGTAAAAGTTCTGTCTGTGTTGGCAGAAAGATAATTGCTCCACACCTGTCCGTACTCGTCCGGAAGCAGTCTGGCAAGCACCGTCTGAATCCTGCTGTCGAATGTGCCGCTTCTCTGCTTGATATAGATAATGGTTACATTCGGCTGTGTGATGATTTCTCCATAATATGTATCATTTTCTTCGCATACATAAACATTGGAATAACGCTGTGTAAATCCGATTCCTGAAAGTCCGTCTGAAATGCTGCCGCTGTTGTCACCATTGCCGGTGTTACTGCCGCTATTACTGTTGTTTGAGGAATTCCCGCCGTTTGTGGATGAATCGTCGTTATTGCCGGAATTACTGCCGGAAGAACCGCCCGTCGTGCCGGATCCACCGTTTGAAGAACCACCGGAGCTTCCCGAACCGCTGTCCGTACTGCCTGAATCATCTCCGCCATCCGAATCCGAATCACCGGAACCACCGTCATAGGAACCGCTTCCCGAACTGCCTGAGCCTGTCCATGAACCGCCTGCCTGCCCGCCGCCTGTACCTGTACTGCCGCTGTCAGAGCCGCTTCCTGCGGATGTTCCACCGGATGACGTACTGCCCGATGCACTGCCGCTTCCGGATGCATTATTTTTTGCAAGGGTTGTACCGGTGTAAACCGGAAGGTTATTTTTTGAACCCTGTGCCACATTTTCAATTCCTTCAATGACAACTGAATCGGAAACGGTTCCGACAGTTGCTGTTACAACGGTTGTTCCCACTGCCTTCACTGTGAGAATTCCGTCTTTATCAATCTCTGCCACAGACGAATCCGAACTGCTCCAGATGAGTGCCTGGTCCGTATTTTCGGGAACAACCAGTGCTGTCATCTTTAACTGCGTGCCTACCGGAACGGCACAGTCTTCAAATTCAATCTCTACTTCTGTTTCTGTATTGCTCATCTGCTGTGCCTGCGCCGAATCATCTTTTAACTTAATCCGGTCTACACTGACACTCGCCGCATTGCTTTCCTTTTCCTTTTTTTGCTGTATAGAACCGGAAACGATGGAAGCAACTGTCAGGATAATGACCACGCCTCCGACTACACCCGGAATGACCCAGTTCTTTATTTTATTTTTCTTTGCCATTTCTTACCTTTCCCGTTTTGTTTTTTACTTTAGTATACCACAATCCTGTGTGAATGAAAAATAAATATCGTGTAAAAATTGCAGAATCTTTCGACACAAACCTACAATTTCTGTGCAAAACATAAAAACATATGGAAATCTTACAAAAATTGAAATTTATTTGATTATTTGGATAATAGTGTGTTCTACTCACACAGCTGCTCATACCACTGCTTTGTCATACTGCTGTCTTTTGCATTAAAAAACATTGTCTGTGTGTCCGTCTGAACCAGAATGTACGGCGCATTTCCTTTATATATAAAAAGCATACATTTTCCGTAAGTATTCCCTTTAAAATGCCCTACCGCATAGGTTTCTGTGGCGCCGCCGTTGGTTTTTGTGAAATTATCACGCGGCATTGTATCCAGCAGCTCTGCTTTCTGAATGGATTCTTTATCAAATGTGATTTTATAACCGCCGCCCTCAACCGTAAGCCTGTTATTTTCCATGATAAAATCCACTTTGACATGAATCAGCGGAAGCATTGCCGCAACCGTAAATACGATAGTTCCTGCAACAACAAATGTTATAATGCCCGTCCATATTTTTGCCCCTGCCGTTGCATAATTAAAGGAATAATTTCCCGACTGCATACGGTCCGCCACAAGCATATGTCTGTCATTGGGATTGTAATAAAATCCTGTTTTCCAGTATTCGTCATCATCAACATATACTGGCGTGTTATCTGCATTTAAAAACTCATTTTTCTTTTTATACATCCGGAAAATCAGCACCAGAAATGCCACGCCTGACAGGCTTTCCAGTACGACATAGCTGTAAAACACAACCGCGTTCAGACTGTTAAAAATAAGTGCCTGTACGGCAATCATCACCCATGCCGCCGCATTACAGCTGCTCATGGCAAGAAGTGCTTCCCCGGTATATTTTTTTATCAGGTAATTGACCTGCTGGTTTTTCTGCGTATCCTGACTGTAAACCGTATGCTGTCTGCGGTTGATAAACACATGCGCTATCCATGCCGTTACCGATACTGCCACGGCACAGATACAGAATATCCCCATTTCTTCCCAAAAAACCGGACGTTTTCCACACAAAAACGGCAGTACGCACAGGATTTCTATTAAAATTACGACTGCATGATACCGGTACGGCACTGCGCTTTTTTCCGTCATCGTCAGTACCGCCGTGTCGATATAAACTTTCTTTTTCTGTCCCTCTGCAAGCCAGCCCTGCGCCACCTTATAGTCATAAAGTTTCCGGTGTGTTTTGGCATTGAAGTAAATCGCCGCTCCCATGTATGCAAAAATCCACACAATCCAGATGACAACATAAAGTGCCGTATTAAAAAAGCATAGTATGCTGAGTGCCATGATTAAAATCAGATTAATGATATGAAACCGCTTCATTTTTCTTCTGGCATTCGTGACCTGTTCTGTCACCCCCGGTTCTTCTGCGTGTTCCGGTGGAATATGCACCCCCAGAACCATTCCGTTATTATACCGGTACTGGCTCATCAATCCATACCACATCGCACCGATTGTAATTAAATTTGCCGACGCAAATGTTATAAACATAAAAATTCCCATACTTCCTCCTATCCGCAGACGTCACAAAACGTTGTGCGAAAATCTTTGATTTTAAGATTGTCTGCACACCTTCATCTTAGAATAAATCCCGTCGCACAGCTTTAAAAACTCTGCCTTTTCCATTCCCGTAATGCTGGCTTCCGCCGACAAAAGCTCTAATTCCGCTTCTAACTTTTCCCTGAACTGCAAATCCATATCAACAAAATCTGCCACTACCGCGCCGTGCCGTCTGTCAATCTTAATATAGCCTTCCGCCTTTAATATCTGATAAGCTTTATTCACGGTCATTGTATTAACGCCTGCTTCTGCTGCCAGCTGGCGGACTGTCGGCAGTTTTTCCTGCGCTTTTAATTCTCCTTTTCCGATTCCTTTCACTATCTGATTGCGAAGCTGCACATATATCGGCACTTCACTTTCCATATCCAGTTCTATAACCATCTTCCGGTTTCACTCCTTTCCGATGCGTTTTGTATTGTTTGTATTATACATTATAATACAGATAATACTTTTGTCAACAAAATTTGGACTGATTTGCAGCTGTCTGTGCAAAAAAGAATGTGCAAAGCACATTCTCGCGCCGAGCGCGGTCGTTTGCGACAAACTACATCTTTGCGCGAGTGCGCATCATCGGCACGTAGTGCCTTTTTTGTAATAGGGAATTCTATCGGATTTTCCTATTACAAAAAAAGACTGCCGTGCGAATGGCATCGCACGGCAGTCTCGTCTGTTGTCCTTATTAAGCTTTTATACATCTGCTGTAAATTTTCTCAAAAAACATTCCGTACAATGCACCGAACGCATTATGAAAAACCCGGTAAAATACAGCCCCCGGAAGTCCTAAGAAGCTGACTGCAATAGCCATCGCTCCAAGTGAATTAAACACCGCCTGCCAGCCGTAGGTGGCTGACAGTCCCACACCGATTCCACCAAATATCCCGATATATGAATGAAGGGACTTCGGAACAAAACAGTAAATTAATATAAATACCAGTCCGCCGATGATATTGCCGGGGATTCTTCCCCCTACACGTCCCTTGATTTCTTCCGGGAACGGCAGTGTTACTGACATCACTGCAATGCCTGCCCACATACGGCGCGGCAGATGAAGGATTCCCGCAAGAAGCAGTGCTGTTGCAATCGCAAGTGCAAGGCGCAGCTGCCACTGTGTTCTTGACGACTGAAAATCCACTTCTTTAAATAAGTCTTTAAACGTTCTTTTAAATGTCCGCTTTCTGTGATTGCGGTAATAAACCGCCATTGTCAGAGCCGCGCCTGCCGCAATCGCCACAAGACGGTATAAATAAGCTTCACCGGTCACATCATATCCGTATAACAAAAGATAGCCGAGTACCAGTGTCGCATGATTAAACATTAAAACATTATGACAGCTAAGAATCATAATCGCCATAATGCAGACAATATGTATCATACACTCCGCCACAAGTCCGCAGGCGTTGGCAAGCCGCGGTCCTGCTGCCAGAATGGCAAAAATCACTGCAAATGCCCACATGGCATCCTTATTTTTAATTCCTAAATCCGCATACCTAAACGACAATACGCACAAAAGCATAACAACACCTACGATATTGTTATCTTCTCCAAAAACTGCGCCGAATGCCATTACAAATGCGGTGCAGAACGCCACGGTCAATAGGATTTTAAACAGATATACGGCAATATGCCGATACTTTTCTTTTTTACTCTTTGATGCTTTAATCAGTGCCTTTGAACCTGCCTGATTTAATTGTAATTCCTGATAAAATGTCATAAATTCTCCCTTATCCGATTTTTTTATCCGGCATTTACTGCCTGATTTCAAATATCGAGGAAAAATTATAGCACCCGCTCTTTTTCTGTGTCAAATTATCATTTTATAAACTAATTATAAAAACGAAGCTGCTTTTCTACAAGTTTTTCGCCCTCATAGATCAGTTTTAAGGTAAAGAACCGCTGTTCGCCTTCTAAGAGCAGCTTTAAAAAGACGGCATCGCCCTCCCATGTCGGCAGCTTTAAAATCTCTGTTTTATCAATCCACGCAAGCTCGCCCTCGTCACACGGACAGATTTCACCTTCAAAGCCGTCTGCCGTAAACAGACACATCTGCTCCGGTTCACACGCATCACTAACGAAGGTTATCAGCCCGCGGAAACGAAAGCGTGTCAGTGTCAGCCCTGTTTCTTCTTTTACTTCTCTTAACAGGCAGTCTTCCGGACTTTCTGCGCCTTCCCCATGACCGCCGACACCAATCCACTTATCCTTATTGATGTCTTTTTTCTTCTTGGTGCGATGCAGCATCAGATACTGTCCGTCTTTTTCAATATAACACAGCGTTGTCATTTTCATGTTTTTTAATTCTCCTTTATATGGAAATTTTTTCCACGAATCCGTACTTTTATGCTACAATATCCTGTGCAAAATGTGAAGTTTTATTTCACTGAATTTTATTTTAGGAGAACATCATGAATACACAAAAAAATTTTCTTAGCAGACCTGCCGTCGTACTGTTTGGCGCATTAATCTGCTGTGCCTTATGGGGCAGTGCATTTCCCTGTATTAAAATCGGCTACAAAATGATGCACATTGCATCTTCCGATACGGCAAGCCAGATTTTATATGCGGGCTGCCGCTTTACGCTTGCCGGAATCCTCGCTGTCTTTCTTGGCAGTCTGACACAGCGGCAGTTTCTGCTTCCGACAAAAGCCTCTCTGCCGCATATCCTGGAACTGAGCCTGTTACAGACCATTTTACAATACCTGTTTTTCTATATCGGACTGGCACATACGACGGGTGTCAAGGCTTCTATTATTGAAGCCGTCAGCACGTTTGTCGCCATTTTCGTTGCCGGATTTTTATTTCATCAGGAAAAGGTTACGGCACGGAAAATGCTTGGCTGTCTTGTCGGTTTTACCGGCGTTGTGCTTGTCAACGTCGCCGGAAACGGGATGGACCTGCATTTTACCGTAAACGGGGACGGTGCAATTCTTTTGTCAACCGTTGCATACGCTTTTTCATCGGTATTTATGAAACGTTTTTCCGTTCAGGACAATCCTGTAATGTTAAGCGGTTATCAGTTTATTTTAGGCGGCATTGTCATGGCTGTGTGCGGCTTCTTTATGGGTGGACACCTTTCCGGTTTTACCCTGCCTGCGTTTGCCATGCTTTTTTACCTTGCCGTTATTTCCGCTGTTGCGTACTCTTTATGGGGGCTGCTGTTAAAATACAATCCGATTTCCAAGGTTGCGGTATTTGGCTTTATGAATCCGGTTATCGGTGTGCTTTTATCCGCTGTCCTGCTTGGCGAAAAAGATTCTTTGGGCTTTAGCAGTATTGCCGCACTGGTTCTTGTATGTATCGGCATTTATATTGTCAATAAAGCGCCGAAGGAATCCGCATAACTTGTAAATAACCGTGCGGGACGGCACTTTATTTTTATCACCGGTCAGCCTTTTTAAATCTGACCGGTGTCTGCCCTTTCCATAATTCAACCGCAATTTCCACGGCACAGATTCCTGCCGGAAGAACGTATAATACCGCAAGCGGAATCAATATATTTTCTATTGAAAAAGTATGTAATGCCACAATCGCAAAAAATGTCTGTCCGGCTGCCGCAATCACCGCGATTCTGCCACAGATTTTTAATGTCTTTTTCGCTTTAAAAATCGCTGTCTGTACTGACGAAACCGGTAAATTCTGCAGTATTTCACCGAGATTTCTGTTTCTTTTACTGCCTTTATACGATGTAAACATCTGGCTGTAAAAACTAAAACCCAGCAAATATATCATTGTATAAATCCCATACGTCTTTATGCTTTCATGAATGGACACCCACTCTGCCTGATAAGGAAACAGCCAGCCGATAATGCCACAAAAAAACATCATATATGCCGCAAATTTGCACCCGAAATAATCAGGATACCATGTTTTTTCTTTCGCAAAAAATTTTTCCAAACACTGCTGTTGTCTGTCGTCTGTTATTCGATACATAACGCCTCCTGTTCCCGGTCATCCTGCCGTAAAATCCCGTCAATGCTCTCTGTCCACCCGCTAAACTGTCCATTTTCCATAAATGCACTGTAATCCGTATTTCTTTCAAGCTCCGAAGTGATGTGGCTTGTCAGCAGTACGCCGCAGCTTTCGTCCTCCACCAGCCTGCGCATACAATCAAAAAACTGAAGCCGGAATACTGCGTCCATTCCTGCCGTTGCCTCATCAATCAGATATAAAACCGGCTGATGGGCAATGGCAAATGCCAGCTGACATTTTAACTTTTCACCTCTTGACATTGCTCCATACTGCTTTGAAACCGGCACGTCAAATGCCTGCATCTGCTTGCAAAACCGTTCTATCTGGAAATCATCATAAAAAACGCCCAACGCTTCTGCATTTTGCATTGCCGTACATTTTTCAAAAAATACGTTGTCCTCGGATACATATCCGATTTTCCGGCATGCCGCCGCATAATTTTCCTTTACCGGGATTCCATCCACGTAAATTGCACCTTTATACCGGGACTGCTCATGCAGAATTGTCTTGATAAGCGTTGACTTTCCGGCGCCGTTTCTGCCCGTTAATCCGTAAATGTAACCGGACTTCATCGTAAAATCCACATTTTGAATCGGGAATTTCCTGCCCCTTCCCGTCACCTGTTCAAACCGCAATATTTCTTTTTCCAAGCTCTTTTCCTCCTCTTTTTTGTATTCGCCACAATCTAATAAACCGCAGATACCTGATGCCGCCTGCCCCCACTGCACAGACATTTTCTAATCTGTAATCTACTGTTCGTATAATGCCCGCACCATTTCCACAAAATCTTCTTTTGTAAGTCCTGCCTGTTTTGCTTCCTCTATCACTTCATTTAAGCGTTTTTCCAACAGCACCAGCTGTTTTTCCTTTAAGTAATCCGCATTATATTCACAGACATAAAAGCCCTTTCCTGCCACCGAGCGCACCAGCCCCTCTTTTTCCAGCTCCTCATACGCTCTTTTGGTTGTAATGACACTGACACCCAGATCCGCCGCCAGTGCGCGGATGGACGGCAGTGCCTCTCCTGCTTTTAATTCTCCTGTCACCACAGCATTTTTAAGCTGATTGACTATCTGCTCGTAAATAGCCAGTGTTCCCTGCGGAAGTATTGTTATTTTCATACGCGCCTCATTTCTACTACAATATATTTATGATATCAGGGTCAAAAGGTCTAAACCCACATGAGCTTGCTCATAGTTGGGGGCTTTTGTCCCCAACATCTTTTTATGGTTCATCCCCCTAAACAGCTCTGCCGCTGACATCTATACCGGTTTTATAAAACACGGCTGACATCTATATTGGTTCTATAAAATACTGCTGACCGGATATGGCTTTTTACCCGTCCGGCATACCATATAAAAAGCGGTAACTGTACCAGTCCTATAAACCCGGCAATCAGCACAGCATAAACAATCTGTATATTTTCTTTATCCAAAGCATTCTCAAAATATACGGCATTTAATATCAGCACCACAGGAATCATGATATTTTTATAAATCAGCTCCTTTGTCCTCTCGTCCGTCTTTTCCTGCTCTGACGGAATAAAAATGCTGATGATAAAACCATTCCATAAAATAAGCAGATACCAGTACAGTGCGCCCCGCGCCATAAATGTTGCCAGAACCGTGCCTGCTATGCAGACCGTCATATGAAGCCCCACCCGGAAAAGATATTTGTCCATAACCAGCTTTTGCCGCTCCTGACTGCCCAGCGGACACAGATACATCTGCTTTGACAGTGCTATCGGATGCAGTGTATAGGAAATAAAGCTAAAGACCGTCGGAAAAATAACCGCTGCCGCCAGTATTATTTTCCCCGTGACAGATGTCGTGTCAATCCCTGCCGCATTTCCAAAAACCAGACTCCAGCTCCAGTAAATGACAAAATAAAGCAGCGGAAGCTCTGCTCCATACATATTTTTTATGTACCGCAAATCAAATTCCTGCCAGTATTCAGTGAATAACTTTTTCATGATTTCTCCTTTCCGCAGTCTTTGTCTTACTCAAAAAATACATAAATTCTTCCACGGTCGGCGCTGTCGCTGTCAGCTCCGCGTCATAATGCTGATAACCGTGATGTCTGACGAGCGCCTTTGCCCCGTATTTTTTCTGTTCCATGGCAATGATATCTTCCCGGTCAAGCAGCTTGATTTTGTACGCTTCTCCCGACACGATACGGTACTGTTCCCGGAAATCTTCCATCTGTCCTGCGAAAATGCTTCTGCCGTCTTCCATATAAATCAAGTAATCTGCAAGGCGGTCGATATCTTCCATTAAATGCGTTGCCAGTACAACACTTTTCTGTCCGTCTGCAATAAACTCCTGTAACAATTTCAAAAAATCTTTGCGGAAATCCACATCAAAGTTGGCTGTCGGCTCATCTAAAATCAGCAGCTTCGGATTACATGATAATGCAAATGCAAACTGATATTTTAATTTTTCCCCTTTGGACAGCTTTCCAAATTTTCTGTTCTTTTCCAGTCCGAATTGCTTTAAATATGATAAAAGCTGTTCTTTTTGATACCCGGAATAATATGTCCCGAAATAGTCCCCGTTTTTCTCAAGGTTGAGATGTTTCATCATCAAATCTTCATTTAAAACAACGCCTAAGCTGTCGTGAATCTGCTTTTCCTGTGTATCGTACCTGCTGTCAAATATCATCACCGCTCCGCTGTCAGGCTGATACAGCCCCGAAAGCAGATGTAACAGTGTTGTTTTTCCTGCACCGTTTCTGCCCGCAATTCCGCAGATATAGCCCGCAGGCAGACTAAAGCTGATGTCTTTGAGTTCAAATATGCCAAGCTTTTTTGATACCTTATCCAGTTGAATCATCTTCCCCACTCCCTCCATTTTTGCATCATCTGTATATACACATATATACAGTATATATACGCATTTGTCAATATGTAATTTTATTTTGTGTGGGATTTCGGCTCTTTTAAATTTGAACAAGGTATGCTATGATGTTTTGAGTGCATATTTAAACATTTATACATCTTACTATAAAATAAAATGAACAGGAGAAATACTATGCTTGTATATGATTCAACCAGTACATCCAATACGACTTCCGCCTTTGAATGTACTTATACAACTTTTCAGTCCAATCACTCCACAGCCACACCAAAGCATCCGATTCTGGTTTTAGATAATTCTTCTCACCCATGGGAACAGGATTCTGCCGGTATTTTTGCAAATCCATATAAAAAGACCGCCTTTGAATTCCAGCTTGATGACGGAGTGGAACTCAGCAATATTTTACAGATTGACTCCCGTTTTACAAGCCTGATTAAGTGGCTTGGCGAAAACCGCATTAAGGTCAAGCTGACCGGTGAAAACCGCAGTGACGGCTATGCCGTATATAAAATCCGCGAAGTGGCTTTCAGCAACAGTCAGAAGCTTTCTTCCGAAGACGGATTTTTACAGTTTATGATTGAGCGTCTGCTGGAAAGTAATGCGATTGCCGAGGAAACCTCCGATGAAGATTTAGATGAATCCGCAGATGATATGAAGCTGACAAGCATCACAAGCATTTCCGACTTTTAAACTGTGCCGGTAAGACGCTTCCTGAAAATATCCGTCTGTGGGCACGCCGCAACTTAGTCGTTGCACGCTCCAACGAGGTTACACCGGAAGAAAACGTCACGCACAGCGTGCTTTATCCATTATGTTAAATATTAAATGGAAAAGCAATTATTTTGAAGCAATTGACCCTGTAGAAGCCCGCCGGATTCTTGATGAAGAATTATTTGGCATGGAACGTGTAAAACAGCGGATTATCGAAACCGTGATCCAGATTAACCGTACACACACCCTGCCGGCATACGGCATTTTGCTGGTCGGACCTGCCGGAACCGGTAAATCCCAGATTGCCTATCTGGTTGCCAAGATTTTAAAACTGCCGTGGACAACGCTCGATATGAGTTCCATTAACGATGCCGAACAGCTGACCGGCAGTTCAAGAATTTATTCCAATGCAAAGCCGGGTATTATTATGGAAGCTTTCAATATGGCAGGTGAAAATAATCTTGTCTTTATCATTAACGAACTGGACAAGGCAACAGCCGGAAACGGCAACGGCAATCCTGCCGATGTGTTACTGACACTGCTGGATAACTTAGGATTTACGGATAACTATATGGAATGTCTGATTCCGACTTCCGGCGTTTATCCGATTGCCACCGCGAATGACAAGGAAAAAATCAGTGCGCCGCTGTTATCCCGTTTTGCCGTTATTGATATTCCGGATTACACAAGGGAAGAAAAGAAGACAATTTTTGTGAAATATTCTCTCCCGAAGGTTTTAAAACGTATCGGTCTGCATGAAAATGAATGTGTTGTTTTGGATGACGGACTGGATGCTGTCCTTGATATTTTTAAAGATACTACCGGTATCCGTGATTTAGAGCAGGCTGCCGAACACCTCGCCGCCCACGCGCTCTACATGATTGAAGCCGAACATCAGACACAGGTTGTCTATAATGCGGAAATGGTACAGGAGTTGTTCCACTAATCCTCATTTCCCATCTGCCCTCATAGCTATATTAGCACATCCGTGTGATTTTTCACACCAGGCTTTATAAAGAGTAAATATCTGACCGTATGAACGAATAACTTCCCCGTGATAAAGGGGACAGCGAAGTTAAGTAACACGTTGAGCTGCCCCCTTTATCACGGGGGTATTCTATTCTTTCTCCCCTTCAGCGCGGATTATGATGATATCGCCCTGTTTTAACAGCGTATCTTTTTGCGGGAGGATTGATAAGTCTTCTCTTAAAATCAAGAAAATGGTCAGCTGCTCCTGTTCTTCCACTTCTTCAATTGATTTCCCTGCATAGCGTTTGTCTACAAATATTTCAGCAATCTGCTTGATGTCCGCGTTTTTGAGATTGGACAGACTGCTTTTGCGCTGATACTGTTCTACAAAACCTGCACTGATAATACCGGTTGGAATTGCAACTGCACCGACTCCCAGATACGCGATACAGATTGCCATCACACGCCCCAGTGTCGTTACCGGATAAATGTCGCCGTAACCGACTGTTAAAAGTGTGGACATACTCCACCAGACTCCGCTGAACGCATTGCGAAAAACGTCCGGCTGTGTGTCATGCTCAACACTATACATACACAGACTGCTGGCAAGCATAAGTATCAGTACAATAAATACCGAAGAAATAATCTGGTTGCGTTTTTTATAAAGAACCGTTGTGATGACATTAAACGAGTCATATTTTGCATTTAACCGGAACAGGTGGAAAATTCTTGCCACCCGTAACATTCTGAATATTACAAATCCCGATAAGAAAAATACAGGTACAATGGTCAGTAAATCAATCACTCCATCAAATGAAATCAAAAAACGAAGTTTTGCCTGTCTTCTGCCGATATTGGGATATAAGTACTCTGCCGTCCAGATTCGCAGGACATATTCCACACAGAAAATGCCCAGTGTCACATATTCTATCGCTTTTAATCCCATTGTTATCCGTGACAATTCATCAAACGTCTGTGCAAATGTCACCAGAATATTTAAAACAATCGTAATTGTTATAAATATATCAAACGCCCTGCTGATGCGGTTACTTTTATCACCAATCTGAATAATGTTAAATATCTTTTTCTTTAACGAACAATCTTTATCCAATGACTCTGATTCCTCCATATCTGCGTATTTTTAAAACATGACACGAATCCGCTCCAAATACGGCTTCCATTGCATTTTTATAATCCAAAACCGCAGCTTCTTTTACAAATGCCTGTATCGTTCCCGCAAAACCGCCGCCATGCACACGGCATACGCCCTTATCCGCAAGCGCCCGTTCACTCACTGCCAGCGCAATGGCAACCGGCTCACTGACCGTATCATGACTGACATATACATTTTGCAGATATTTATAAGACGAATCGCCCGACTCTTTTACCAGTTTTAAAAAACGGTTCCAGTCACCGGCGCGAAGGGCATTAACTTCCTTTACAACCCGTTCATCTTCTGCAAAAAAATGTATGGCGCGCAGTACTGCACGGTCGCCTGATTCTTTGCACAAAACCGGAAGTGCCGCATAAAAATCTTTTTCTTCAACCTCACGCAGTACATTTTTTCCAAAATGTGCTGCAATCTGCTTCATTTCTACGGGAATCTGTGCATATTCGTGTGTCAGTCCTGCATGCGACCCTTTCGTATCCACAATACACAGTGTCAATCCTGCTTTTTCAAAATCCGCATCAATTTTTTCTACCTGCGGTTTTTCTTCATTTTCAAAATCAATATAAACCATGCCGCCGATGGCACATGCCATCTGGTCCATCAGTCCGCTTGGCTTGCCAAAATACACATTTTCCGCATATCTGCCGGTCTGTGCAATGGTTACTGCCGGAATTTCCGCATGATTGTACAGTCCCGATACAACCGTGCCAATCAGTGTTTCAAATGTTGCCGATGAAGACAGCCCAGAACCGGAAAGCACATCACTTGTAATATATGCGCAAAATCCACCTATTTTATATCCCTGCTGTTTCAAGCCTGCAAGCACGCCACGGATCAATCCTTTAGTTGTTCCCTCCTCGCGCGTTTTCTTATCCAGTTCGTCCAACCGAATTTCACACAACTTGTATCCTTCTGACTGTATCCGCACCAACGGCTCATCCACCCTGCCTGCAACTGCAATGGCATCCAGACTTACAGATGCCGCAAGCACTCTGCCATGCTGGTGGTCTGTATGATTGCCGCCCACTTCACTTCTGCCCGGTGCACTATAGATTTCAACCGGCATTTCGCCAAAAATTTCACAATAAGATGCCACTGCTTTTACATAACGTTTTTTCTGCTGCTGTATCTTTTGGTTATCCATATAAAGCTTTTTTAATGCCTCGTCCCATTTTCCTGACAGAATTTCTGCTGTCAGTTTTTTACCTGTCCTCATACCCTTCTCCATTTCTGCTGTTTTTTTTCATGCTTTTATTTTAATTCTGCATACGGTCATTCTGTATTTCCTATAATTCGCTTTCATTGGCTTTTTCCATCTCAATCTGTTCTTCACCGGCACCTTCCTGAAAACGCACCCGTAGTACCGCCTGCGCCCGGTTGACCGATACAAAGGACTGTTTTCCCTTTGCCTTTGCTTCTTCTGAAAAAATAGAAAGCAGTTCCTGCAGCACTTCTTTGGTGAGATACCCTCCCCGCCAGTGAAATAACAGAATTTTCCCCTTTTTCACTGCCTGACGTGTCCGGTTTCTGACTTCATCCGTTGTTGTCCACGACAGCTTCTTTTCCTTATAATAAAAATGGTCGCCGTCCGGGCAGGCAGGAACCTTCCAGATGACCGGTTCATGGTCCCTTGCAATCTGCTTGTCCGACAGATTCACATAATCATACCGGATTGTATCGTCTTTGGAGAGCGTATTGTCAAACGTTGCATCCAGATGATAATACTGCCCACCGATTTTAATAACATTCCACGCATGGCGGTACTTGATTCCCTTTTCGTGATTGGCCTCCGACAGCGCAATAATACACCAGATTCCAAGCTCATCACAAAGGATTTTAACGGCTTTTGCCATGCCCTCACAGACGGCAACACCATTTCCCAATGCCCCGATAATCTCGTGGGAATACTCTTTTTTTAATTTGTCATACCGCACATTTTGTACGATAAAATCATGGATAAACAGCTCTTTCCCCTTTTCATCCAGTCCCTGCGCCTGTCTTGCAAGCTTTTTGACACGCGCCTGCATTGCCTGACGGTGCTCCCTGATTTTGTCTTTTTGAAATAAATACTCCGGGATAAATTCAACTGCCGTAGAATCCGGATAATACCGGTACGAAAAACGCACGGAATAAAAAATTTCCGGGCAGTCCATACGCACCATAAAATAAATGTCAGATAATTCCTTTTTATCAAGCATTGGCACTGCAAAAGAGTCCTGCTGGTTTAACAGCCCTTCTTTCATGGCATAATACGCTTTCTGCTGTTCTTTATTTAATTGTTCATAATAGTAATTGGATGCTTTACTCATTGTTTACTCTGCTGATTTCCTTTTCCATATTTTTAAATGTCTGAATTTATTATAATATAAGCAAAGTGTTTACACCACACAAGACTGAAAATTTCACATCAAAAAACCGGCAGTCCAAAGCCCGATTTTCTTATCAGCTTTTCACTGCCGGTATTTTTATGTATTTTACTAATATATTTTATTCACATATTCGTACCGATATATTTTGATTTAACGTTTTCCGCTTACAGCATTGCGCCGAAATCTGTTACGATAATCTGACCTGTAATGGCTCTGGCTTCATCACTTGCAAAGAATAAAACTACATTTGCAACATCTTCTGCCGTACAAGACTGTGCCTTAATATCGCTGTGTGTCATCATTGCACCAATCATATCCGGGTCTAATGCCTTCGGATCTGTTCCCATGGTCATCGGTGTAATAATGTTGCCCGGACAAATGGCATTACAACGGATTCCGTCTTTCTGGAAACGCAGTGCCGTATGCTTTGTCAGACCGATAACTGCCGCCTTAGACGCTACATAAGCCGCACCGCCGCAGCCTTTTTCACCGGCTACCGATGCCACATTGACAATCGCACCGCCCGCCGTCATTCTCTTAGATGCCGCTCTCATGCAGCGCATTGTGCCTTTTTCATTGGTTTCGATAATTCTGTCCATATCTTCATCTAAGAACTTATCAATTGGCTTTAATCCCTGCTCCAGAATACCGGCATTGTTGACAAGAATATCTATCTTTCCGTACTTGTCCATAACCTTCTGCATCAACATTTCAGGGTCCTCCGGCTTGGAAATATCTGTTGAAACGGCATATACTTCACCGCCTGCAGCAGTAATCTCATCTGCCACTTCTTTTAATGCTGCTTCCCTGCGTGCCGTAATCACAACGGTTGCTCCTTCTGCCGCAAACAGCTTCGCCGTTGCCGCACCTACACCTGAATTACCGCCTGTAATCACCGCAATTTTTCCTTTTAAACGATTCATTGAAAGTTCCTCCTTATTTTTTTGATTTTTACTGTATTTTGTGCATTTTGTATCATTTTTCTTGAAAGCACGTACATTATTTATTACAATAATACATCATATGAACAAAAATGTAAACAATAAAGTTTATTTTCAATGAATTGTATGATTATTTATTCTGACAAGACAACCGTGATATAGTCGTGTGATACTTCTTTTAAAAAGGTATTAAAGATGTCTGATGTCTTTAAACGCAGACTGGACGTATTCACACATGGGTGACACCCCACATATTCTGCATTCAGCACATCTTCATCGACCAGAAGCTGTACCTGATGCTCTTTGTCATTCATCAGTCCGAGGACACTTACCGAACCCGGAAGAATATCTAAATATTCTTCCATTTTTTCAGCCGGTGCAAAGGAAAGTCTTGCACTGTGAATCTGTGATGAAATCTCTTTTGTTTTAAATTTTTTATCACCGCGGATCATCAGCAGATAAAATTTCGTTTTCTGTGTGTTGCATAAAAATAAATTTTTACAGATAACCGCCGGTGCAAGAAATTTATCAATTTCTTCGCAGGCTTCCATCGTTTCTGCCGCCTCATGGTCAACCCGCTCATAGGCAATACCTAATCTGTCCAATAATTCATATACCCTTTTTTCTTTATCCTGCCGCCCGGTCATATCCGCCGGTCTGCCCTGATATAACTGCATTTTCATTTTTCCTTTCCTGTTCCGGTGCTATATCGTTTTGTACTCCGGCTTAAAATCCATATTGATTTCTGCAATTTCACGCTTGCCATTGATGTAATCCGCATACATATCCCACAAATCAATCTCACAGTCCTGCAAGCCGCAAATCCTGCTGATTTGTTCTATCGGTATGACGGTATTATCCGTCATTACCAGCGTGCGGTTATATTTATCAATTTTTCTGACCGTTCCGGCGCAGTCTACATACGCGCCACCGGATTTTTTGGAATCCGGCACAAAATACGTGACGGTTATTTCCTGTTCTGCTCCTATATTTTCTGCAATTATTTTTAACTGTCCGTTTATCTTTTCAATGACATCTTCACTTAAAATTTGCTTATCGTCCGTCAGTCGCGCCGTTTCTTTTATCGCCGCTTCATGCCCGGTGAGTGCCGCAAACGGTGAAAACTGTGCTGCACGGTCATGCAGGGACATCCTCGGATGATTTTTGGATGTCGGATGTGGCAGATTAAGGATGTCGTCGTATTGATGTTGATTCTGATAATCCATTCTGATCACTGCTTTCTTTTTATTTTAAGGACAACAACCTGACATCTGACGTATAATCCGCTCTGAATTAACAGGATTCTATGCTTTACGCTTTATGCCCGCCTATCTGTTCGTTTCTGTCTTTCGCCGTTGCACCTTCCTCAAGATTCATGCCTTTTAATATGGCATTTTTCCCAAACTTCTTTTTGATGTCAATCATTGCTTTCTGCATCCGTTTTTCACGCTCTAAATCTGCATTTTCCGCTGCCTGCTGTTCCTGTTGAACACTATAATCCGTAAAAAGGTCTAGCTGTTCATATTTCGGTGTCTGTTCTGCACGGCTTTCCTCGACCAGATGATTGGCGGTCACGGTGATTCTTTTAATCAGAAGCTTCGGATGGACAATTTTATCATATAACTGCATGACTGCATCGGTTATCAAATGTGTGGACGACGTCTGCCTTTTTAAATTGGCAGTCCCATGTGCGTGTTTCGGCACTTTCCGCCCGTAACGGTCAACAGTAATCTCTCCGTAATACTGCCGCCTTCTGTCCGCATCGGTAAGGTTTTCTATATCATAACCGATTGTCAGCACAATCTGGTCTGTTACTAGTCCCTTTTCCACCAGATCCAGCACCATCAAATCTACCATTTCCTTGACCACCAGCTTCGCCTTATCAAATTCATAGGCGCAGTGCAGTACCTGTCCCGAACTGACGCTGTTGGTTTCCGGCTTATAAGCTTTTATATCCTGCATGGTACAAGGCTCGTATCCCCATGCATGGTCAATCAGCAGCTCTGCATTGATTCCAAACAGCTTATAGAGCAGTTCTTCATTGTAAAATTCATTTGTTTTGCCTATGGAACATCTTGCAATATCGCCCATTGTATACAATCCATTTTCTGCAAGCTTCTTTGCATAGCCGCCTCCAACCCGCCAGAAATCTGTAAGCGGTCTGTGATTCCATAAAAGCTTCCGGTAAGACATTTCATCCAGTCTTGCAATCCGCACTCCATCCTTATTAGGTTCAATATGCTTTGCCACAATATCCATTGCAATTTTGCTAAGATACAGATTGGTTCCGATTCCTGCGGTTGCCGTAATTCCGGTTGTCTGCAGAACATCACGAATCATTTTCATCGCCAGTTCTTCCGGTGTCAGATTATAGGCTGCAAGATAATTCGTGACGTCCATAAATACTTCATCAATAGAATAGATGTGAATATCCTCCGGCGCAATGTATTTTAAATAGATATTATAAATTTTTGTACTGTACTCCATATAAAGTGCCATGCGGGGCGATGCTACAATGTAATCGATCTCAAGCGCCGGATTTTCACAAAGCTCCTCACTGTCATCCGAAGTCCCTGTAAATATATGATTCGGTGCTTTCCACTTACGGTCGCTGTTGGCTTCCTTGACTTTCTGAATCACCTCAAAAAGCCGCGGCCGTCCCGGAATTCCGTATTTTTTTAATGCCGGTGATACTGCAAGACATATCGTCTTTTGTGTACGGCTCTGATCCGCCACAACCAGATTGGTTGTGAGCGGGTCGCGGTTACGCTCCTTACATTCTACCGAAGCATAGAACGACTTGAGGTCAATTGCGATATAGATTTTGTCACATTTCATCGGCTCTAAGCTCCTTTATATTCTCTCCTGTCAGTATTTCCTTATATATATCATACCATACTTAAAGATTTTACACATTCAGGCTTTCTTTTGCCCATTTTGTGACTGCCTGCTCTGATTTACTGGCATCTGCCCCATGAACGGCAAGGCCTGTTTTTATTACAGCACCCTTGCAGATTCGGTTTATATCCTGCATGGAACGTCCCAATCCACTGCCTTCGTGTGTCATCAGCGGCATTACATTTTTGCCCTGAAAATTCAGGGACTCTATCAACGAAAATACTGCCATTGGATATGTTCCACACCAGCACGGACCGCAAATGAAAATATTGTCATACCCGCTGATGTCTTTAAGATATGCTTTAAGCTCCGGACGTGTATTGTTTTCATACTCCGTCTTTGCCTCTGCTGTACATGCATGATAATCTGACGAATAACCATTGACGGTTTCAACCTCAAATAAATCTCCGCCAACTGCCTTTTGAATAAATTCTGCACAAATTTCCGTGTTTCCTTTCGTAAGGCTCTCTATTCTGCCATTTACATAGTTTTGACCTTTACGTGAATAATAGATAATTAAATTTTTACTCAAAATTATCAACTCCTTTTTCTTGATAATTTCATTATAGTATTTCTAAAATGATATATCAATTCCTTCTACCCGGATTATTGATAAGTTGTGCTAATCGTTATGTACTATTCCCCCCTTGCCTCTCTGGTGCGTACCACTATATCTTTCATTTTTTCAGTATCGTTCTCATCTGAATCAATGCTATGCGCTCCAATTTATCTTAATGATGTCTTATTTACAGTTTTCATATGGATATTTCAATGTATTTCATGTTAATATTGATCTTTCAGGCTCGGCTCTAAAATCCGCTCCGTTGTTACTGTTTCAATACATCCTATGTTAATGTTTATCTGTTGAGATTACACCAAGAGATATTGGGTGGATTGTTTCAATACATCCTATGTTAATGTTTATCGGCGTGGAAACGCTGTATCATGCACTTCTGCCTTAAACCGTTTCAATACATCCCATGTTAATGTTTATCAAATTTACGAATGTTTCTCTGATTATTCAGACGAGTTTCAATACATCCCATGTTAATGTTTATCGCATTCTATAATTTTCCTCAGTTTTGGAACAAACGTTTCAATACACCCCATGTTAATGTTTATCAGGTTTACTGTACAGCCACAAAGAAGGATCAGGCGAGTTTCAATACATCCCATGTTAATGTCTATCAATATATGGTACATACAAAACCTGATGTTGTTTTGTTTCAATACATCCCATGTTAATGTTTATCTGCTTCTCCATCATATCTCGGATAGTATTCATCGCTGTTTCAATACATCTCATGTTAATGTTTATCATTAAAGTCATTGAACGAATTAACACATTACTGGAGTTTCAATACATCCCATGTTAATGTTTATCACAATGATCTGCCAATCCTGAATAAAGCACTGGTGTTTCAATACATCCCATGTTAATGTTTATCACAAATCAAACTGCGGTTCTTCCGCAGTCCAAACGGTTTCAATACATCCCATGTTAATGTTTATCCTGTTACCACTTCCAGGCAGTAACCATAACCAGTATGGTTTCAATACATCCCATGTTAATGTTTATCCAACGTATTTCCGCCATTTCTAAGAATAACTATACCAACTTTTCCAGTATTTATCAACTCTTTTCGATTTTTTACCAGCCGATACCCCATTTTATTGTTTTTAAATAAAAATGACACACAAATCCCATATACTGCGGCTTTGCTTTATCTTTCAAAATTTTCCAGCTGGTATTTTTTTTAAATATCCGTATCAATTTTCTAATAATTTTCCCACATTTCTTCAGTCAACAGTGTTTTATCATAAAGACTTTTCACTCAATCTTTCTTCATAATCAAATTACTTTTTGAACTTATATTTCCTCTTTCCGCGACCGGATACCAATTCAATAATATCTGCCTGCATCAGATTGGAAAGAAATTTTGAATCACCTGAACCTTTCAGCTCAAGAAGTTGCATAACTGCACTTCTTCCAAATGCTTCATCAAAACCAAACTTCTCAAAAAGCCTATAGAGTTGAAAAAGCTAAAATCTGTCGAAATTTTTGTAGCAGTAAAATTACTGCTTTATTTTGTAAGGACCTTCTTGCAGTACTTATATGCACCACAATTAGGACATACTAATTTACGCTTTGTTATTGTGTGTGGTCCCATAATATAAGACTTCATATCCGGGACAAATCTATTCTTACAATCAGGACATTCATATGCTCCTGCATCTCTGTCAAGAATACACGCAATTACAATACCGCCACATATTACAACCAAACCTATAATTATAAGCAGAATCCTCATCCAGTTCTCCATCGCAAGCATTCCTGACAACAGAAACAATGGAACTGCAGCAATAATTGTAAGACCTGCTGCCATTGCTGATAATATAATTTTCTTCTTACTCTCCTGAGCTTCTCTAACTAAATTCACCATATTTTCCTCCGCTTTCTTTAGATAATCTTCTTCTGATACTCTTTCACCAGACAATAATTCGTTCACCGTTATCTCTAATTCATTACATAATGGCAACAACAGTGATACTTCCGGAAAACCATTTCCCGTTTCCCTTAATTAAAGATATTGTTGGGTAAAAGAAAGGTCGATTTTGCCAATGAAGCGGTAGTAGATTTCTACTTCCCTCACGGCTTCCGTCCCCCCTTGACAGCTTCGTGGACGGTTATTTTTCAATTAGAGTGTTCAGAAGTTCGGCGGTCAGCTCCACAGGGTTGACATACTGTTTCATCAGGGCAATCCACTTTTCAGCGTCCGTTGGTCTGTACGGCGGCTTCCATCGTTTCGTGAAGCTGCCTTATTTTGTTTCAAGCTCCTTTGCTCGTTCTGGTACTCTCGGACAGCATATTGAAGTTATACTCGGTTATGCGTCCGGCAGACCAGTCCTCATACATTTTAGCAAACAGCCCGTCAACCTCGGCTTTACGCTTCTCTGCCTTTTTCAGCTCCGCAGCCTGCTTTTCTTCGCAGAGTTTTCCTGTCGCTGGCATTGAGCAGCCGTTTCAGCAGCTTGTCCTCGTCTTTCTGTTCATAGACCAGTATTGCAGTCTTGCAAGCACATAGGCATACAGTACATCATAGCGGATATAGTGCATGGAACACTGGCGTAATCCCCGTCCGTACTTACTGCAATGGTAGTGTGCATAGGGATTTTTGTTCTGGCTGTTTACACCATAAGCCAATGACCATCCGCAGTCCGCACATTTTACCAGCCCGGAAAATATCTGCGTTGTGCCATTCTTCTGTCGTCTGCGTCTGCTTGCAATCAGCTCCTGAACTTTTTGGAACACTTCTTCGGAAATGATCGCTTCGTGGGTGTTCTCCACACAATACCATTCTTTGCGGCTTCCGCACCTTTTCTTGTTCTTGAATGAAATGTTGCTCTGCTTGTTGTGAACGCTGTGACCGATGTAGGTTTCCTCTTCAAAATGCTCTTGACCTGTGCAATCGTCCACGCATAGGCTTTTTCTGCGAGGCGCACCGGCGTAGATATTGGCGAAAGTCCCGTATCTTTCATAGTTCAGCCAGCCGGGGGTAGGTACTTTCTCCTCCACCAGAATCCGTGTAATGCTGGCGGCTCCCCTCCCGTGTACAGCAAGGTCAAAATCTTCTACAATCCAGCGTGTTTCCGGGTCGATCAGAAGATGACCTTTTTTGTCCGGGTCTTTTACATAGCCCAGCGGTGCATAGGCTCCATAGTGTGCGCCATTGGCAAATCTTGTGTGCATGGCAGCCTTGACCTTTTTGCTGGTCTGTCGGGCGTGCATTTCATTCCGGTGCAAGCTCGCTTTCTCCGTTGATGGTGTCCACATTGTCATTGATGGCAATGTAGCGTACTCCCTTGCTGGGGAAATAGATTTCCGTGTACTGACCGGTCAGGATATAGTTTCTTCCCAGACGGGATAAGTCCTTTGTGACAACGCAGTTGATTTTCCCGTCTTCGATGTCATCAATCATCCTTTGGAAACTTGGACGCTCGAAATTTGTCCCACTCCATCCGTCGTCAATGTACTCGTCTACAACGGTCAGCCCATGCTCTGCGGCATACTGTCTAAGCATCATGCGCTGAGATGGAATTTGTCAAGGGGCTTTTCTGCAAAACACAATGTTTCTGAAAATAGCGTTCAAAATATATGCAGAGCCGTTAGTCCGCAGAGGATGCGAATTATCGGCTCAATGGTTTTCTTTTATTTGTAATCATTACTTTTCCAATTCCAGATATTCTTGTCCCATGAAGAAGATTTTCAATTCGTTTTGATCTACTTCTATCTCAAATTCTACACTACTATTTCCCTGTGTAACACAGATTATATCCGAGTAAGAAAAACTATAATATGCGTCACCGCAGGATAGACCCGAATCGGGCATATCTTTACTCACAGCAAGTTCCCCGTTTTCTTGAAAGGTAAATATCTCCTCAGCATTTGCATCCTTCCATGTGCCAATAATATCTTTTTCGTTCTGAATGCGATTTACTTTACCAACACATACAATGGCAAGTATAACTGCACCAACAGTCAAAGCAATGCCTGCAACTCTCTTTACCAGTTTCTTTTTACGCAATTTCTATTACCTCTGTTTCAGTTGCTTTGTTAGATTGAATGATTACATATTGCTCAATTTCAGTTCCTCTACAATTTCCACCTTTGATACGCTTCTAACAGCAAACAGCATAGCGATACATACCATAGCGCCGACAGCCATAACTGCAAGAGCATAAATACCGCCGTTCATATAAAAAGCAAATGGTGTCATACCCGACGATATGAAGTAGTAGATAGCACAATGAATCAAAAAGCTCACAGGCAACGCAAGAACCAATGCTTTTACGCCGTACAAAACAGCTTCGAGCAATAGCGTACATTTTAATCCTTTGGCAGTCATACCAACAGAACGCAGAACAGCAAATTCGCTTCTTCTCAAATGAATCGTATTCGAGATAGTGTTACAAACATTCAAGCTGATAATAACCGTCATCAGGATCGAGAACAGGCAGATTACCAGTTTTGCAATCGTATATACCTGTCTGAATTATTCGTTGCGGCTGCAATGTCCACAGTTTGCGGAAATCCTCTGTCAGCCAGACATTCCATTGCTTCTTTATGCTGTGCTGTCTGTATTCTCATTTCCACATAGGCGTTATCATCTATCAGCAAGTTAAAATAACTTAAAGGCACGATGAGGACAGCTCGATCTCTCACAAACATGGATTGATATTTGCATTTTCTTCTGAAACGATTTCTTCCACGATAATCGGCAAGGCATCCTCGGATGCCCCCAGCGGAATGATTTCTGTTCCCGGTTCAATAAGAAACGGTGAGCCTGCAATTACCCGATTTTGTGCCGAATTATAGTATCCCATAGTCTGATTGAGCAAAATTCCATGATTGAAATTTGTCACATCCAGACTGAATCCATTTTCATCGCAAAGAGACCAAATGTTCTTCGTCCAATCCTACGACATATACCTCTGCTTTCGTACCATTGATAAAATATCCTTGCATATCAGGATTGATTTGTTCCTGCGAAAATTCAGCGGTCATATATCGCTGAAAAGAATAGGAAACATCCGCAGTGATATTTTCATCCGATAATGCCCCTGATTGCGACAGGAATATCTTTGTATTGAATCATCGAAATCACATCAGTATAACAGGAACCGTCCTCCTTCATATCCAAGGATGTCTGATAAAGCATAAAATCAGAGAAACTATATAAGGAAAGGGCAATTACCACCGACAAGAAAATAGAGCCGGTAATCGCTCGGAAGCGTTTTGGATTACGCTTAATATTTTTTGCTGCTAACGAACCATAAATGCCAAAAACCAAAGAAACGATTTTTCCGTCACGGAATTTCTTTCTTGATACCGCATTGTTAGACTGGCGGATCGCTTCAATAACTGTAATTTTAGCTGCTTGCTTCACAGGCTTTCTACTTCCGAAGTACAAAGAAGCAATGCCGGATAATCCGCTGACGAGCAGGATCAATCCGTTTACCTTCAAGGACAGTTCTACGATGCCAAAAGTGAATGTTTCTCCAAAAGCTGCCCTGACCACACTTAATAACAGAGCAGATAGCAGGATACCAACAACCAATCCAAAGGGTATGCTCACCACTCCCAAAAGGAAGGCTTCTAAATATACGCTAAGGCGTTTTTGCCCTTTTGTGGCTCCAATACTGGATAGCATTCCCATCTGCTTAATTCGTTCCTGTAAGGAAATGGAGAGGGCGTTGCTGATCATTGAAGCAGATGCAGCCATCAAAAGACAAACGACCATGACCACCAAAGCAATCAGTTTTGCAGCTCCTTTACCCCCGGTAATTCCATGATAGACTAACAATTCCGAATGAAACTTTGCTACATGACTGTCTACTGCCGCGCCACTTCTTCGGCTTCTGTATAGATCGAATTGGATAAATTCTTTGCCTTGACATACGCAGCAAAATCGGATGCCGTTTTGTCAACACCTGCAAAGGCATTATAGTTTGCTGCGATTTTTGAGTCATTCACATCTGACAGAATACCAACAACTACATACGCTTTCTCTTTGTTGGAACGAAGCTTTCTTCTTCGCCCCTATAATTTGTCAGCCCGGAAAGCTGGGCATTATATTCATCCCAAATTCTTGAACCAAGAGTTAAAGAAATCGTATCTCCAATCTCTGTATTCATGTTGTTTTTCTTCAAAAAAGATTCTGAAATAACAATCTCATTTTCATCTTGCGGGAAACGCCCTGCAAGCAAATACTGATTTAACGAAAATCTTTGGGTAAAGTTCTCGTCAATCTCGCCAACGGAGAGCATTGTACTGTTGGATTTCTCCCCGTAAAAACTGTTTCCGGCAAAGCGGAGAAGCGAAACTTCGCCTACATTGTTTTGACTATATAGCTCTTGAACCTGCTCCCAAGTCAAATCTCCATGTAGTAGTAATCGCCACCATACACTTTTTCTATCAAAAAATCAACCAACGACCATCCCCCACAGAGAATAGCGGTTATCATACTGATTGACAAAAGAATGGTTAAAAGTGTGAGTAGGGTACGCTTTTTATTCGACAACAGATTCCTGAGTGTAAGCATGAAAATCATATTCATCAGCGTATCACCTCATCCCTCAAGTCTGCCATCCTGAATTTCCAGAATACGGTCTGCCTGCATTGCGATTTCACGGTCATGGGTAATCAGGATCATTGTCTGGCGATAATTGATTCACGCAGAAGTTTCATAATATCCCTTGTGTTCTCCGTGTCCCCGTTGGCTCATCCGCAAGGATAATCGCAGGTGCGTTAATCAACGCTCGTCCGATTGCCACTCTTTGTTGTTGACCGCCGGATAACTGACTTGGCAGGTGCTTTCTACGCTTTACCAGTTTGAGTGGATAGCAGTTCTTTCAAACGCTCCTGATTGATTTTACGCCCATCCAATCGAATCGGCAGCGATATTTTCCCTCGACAAAACCGGGATCAGATATAAAACTGATAGACAAGTCCAACCTGTCTTCTGAATACAGCCAATTCATCTCATTTTGCTCATAAACATCCTGTCCATCCACAAATACTTTTCCAAGTCGGTCTGTCAACACCACCTAAAATGCAACAGGGTAGACTTGCCAGACCCAGATGATCCAATGATTGCAACAAACTCTCCTTTATCGACGGAAAGAAACATCTGACAAAGCATGGACAGGAGCATTGTCCATTTCATAGGTTTTGCAGATATTCTCTACCTTAATATCTCCATAAAAGTTCCTCCATATATTTTGCAATTCAGTATAGCAGTGTGTGCCTCCAAGTGACTGCTTCATTACTTTTCATTACAAAATGTCACTTAAAAGGCTGTAGCAGTCCCCCGATAAAA